>Ga0190313_1000135_pt1 | contig 47783 bp, 53 predicted proteins | sample 4870071011_MG_FD_169989 | JGI IMG/M metagenome (GOLD analysis project Ga0190313, IMG submission 169989) | Hydrothermal vent sediment bacterial communities from Southern Trench, Guaymas Basin, Mexico - 4870-07-10-11_MG | ecosystem: Environmental > Aquatic > Marine > Hydrothermal vents > Sediment ... | reverse complement strand
CACTATCTTTTCATCCCCTCTCTAATGAATAGTGTAGTACATTATATTACTTTATTTAAAGTTTCTCCAGTGAAATCTGTGAGCCATTCCATTATAAATCTATAGGTTGAGATATGGGACTACGTGTCCCATACTAAAAAGCTTCTTAAACCCCTAAGTAATAAGATCTTAGCGTGAAACCGGGTTATACCGCTATAACGGTTAATAAGAGGCTCTATGGGGAGCTTAAGCGTAGGGTGAAAACCCGCGGATTCAGGTCGATAAGTAGGTATCTGGAATGGCTACTATCATTAGAGGGTACTAGTACCGGTACTAGTACCAATTACTATGCGGATTATGGGAAATCCGTAGAAAGCATGGATTCATGGTGCGGGGGGCGGGATTCGAACCCGCGCAGGCCTACGCCACGGGATCTTAAGTCCCGCCCCTCTGGACGGGATCTAGCCCTTTGTCCTGGCTCGGGCACCCCCGCCTCTAAAAGGAGTAATTAAGCTTATAACTTATATACCTTGCTCCTTTAGATCTAATACCTCCATGAAGTATAACTAATGAAGGGTTAACCCCTTAAGGCTCCCGCCAAGAGGCCTCTAATGAAGTACCTACCCAGTAAGATAAAGGTTATTAATGGAGGCAAGGAAGCTAACACTGTACCCGCCATTTGCACATTCCATTCAGCAGCCGTAGTGCCCTTAAGGGCTGCTACTACAGGCATAACAGGCCTAACAGTAGGGCTCCTACTTAGAGTTAAAGCAAAGAGGAATTCATTCCATATCATAGTAAAAATGAGTATAATTGCTGAAGCTATACCAGGCATGGAAAGAGGTATTAATATTCTCCAGAAGAATTGTATGGGACCGCAACCGTCTAGGAAAGCCGCTTCTTGTAATTCGTTAGGTATGGCTAAGAAGAATGTAGCTATAATCAGAGCCGCCATGGGAGAATAAAGTATAGTATACATGAATATCAACCCTTGATAGGTATCATAAAGGTTTAATTTAGCCATTAACTGCACTGAAGGTATTAACATTATCTGAGGAGGTAAGTAAGTAGCTACAGCTATGAGGAAGAAGAGAGGTACCGCATATTTAAACCTAAACCTAGCTAAGAAGTAACCGCCCCAAGCCCCTATTAGTACAGATAGTAAAGTGGATATAGTAGATATCAAAGTACTATTTATGAGGCCTGGTCCCACTTCCTTTAAGGCCTTAATGTATGGTTTCAAATCGGGATTTAAGGGAGGTTCCAGGAATTTCCTTAACGATAATTCCCTTAAAGACTTAAATGAGGAGGATATTATTACGTAATAAGGTAATAACCAGCTTGCCGCTAATAAGATTAGAATAGAGTAAAGGATTACCCTACCTAGCTTTAACCTCCCCCTAATCCTAACCACCTCTTCATAGCCCACTTAACATAAGGTATAACTATTACTATGGAAAGGAGAAAAATTATTACGCTTAAAGCAGCCCCAACGGCTACAAGGTGCTGCCTAAAGGTAGCTATGTACATATATATGGCTAGGACATCCGTAGAATAAGCCGGACCCCCTCCTGTCATAACCCATATTAAATCGAATACCCTTAAAGCGAATATAGCCAATAACGAAGTAACCACTAAAGTAGCATGCCTAACTTGAGGTATTATTATATGTCTTAATATTTGTAGACTGGTTGCACCATCTACTACTGCCGATTCTATCATAGCCGGGGGTATACCCTTAATAGCAGATAAATAAATTATCATGGCGAAGCCAGTATATTGCCATACAGCTGCCCCTATAACGCAGTAAAGGGCTATACTAGGATCCGTAATCCATCTGCTCTGAAGGAATCCTAAACCTAAGGATTTAAGGATAGTATTTAAAACGCCTACATCCGGATCGTACATCCAGGCCCAAACATTACCTGTAACCACGAAAGAGAGAGCTGTAGGATAAAGGAAAATAGCCCTAAAGATCCCCTCCCCCTTACCTATTCTATCTAATGCATAAGCTAAAAATAATCCTAGGAACGTAGTGGGGAGTATAAATAATGCTAACCATAAGGAGTTATTCCTCAAGTCTATCCAAAACCTCTCAGTTTGAATAAGATAATAATAATTACTTAAACCTATAAACTTCCATGAAGGTAATATCCCATACCAATAGGTAAGAGAAACATATACACTCCATAGGACCATTGCATAAAGTATAAAAGTCACAAATAATATGGGAGTTAAAAAAATTATAGCGTATTTCAAGTTAGCCTTCAAACTTAACCCCTTAAGCTTTAACCGCTTTAAGGTATTCGTCGTATAAAGCTATACCCTTATGGAACTCAGTAACCTTAAAGGTCTTAAATGCTAAATCTAACTCATGGATGGCCCTCTTGATATCCGGGCTGTACAAGAACCTATTGATAGTATCAATGAACTGGCTTACGAAGGGATCAGGAGCTATAGCTCCATGTATACAGCTAGGTACGATGATATTAGTTTTTAAGTCTTCAGCGCTCTTCCTTCTTATCGGATCAGGGTAAATAGCGGGAGGCACATCTAATCGAGCGGCTATTGATCCCTTAATTAAGTTAAACTTTTCCTGAGCCTCAGGGCTAGCTATTAACTTCAACCACTTAATGGTAGCGTCCGGATTAGGGGCGCCCTTAGGTAACCCAAAGGAATCACTCAATAAGTCAAACACACCCTCCGGGAAGGCTACGGCTCCGAAATCTACTCCTGGCTTCCAACCCCTAACTAAGTAATAACCTAACGCCCAGTCCCCCATTATATTCATAGCAGCCTTACCTTCTATTAATAAGCCACAAGCCTCATCCCACGTGAGATCCCCATGATATGGATATATGTAAGGTAATAATTTCTTTAAATATTCGAAGGTCTTAACTACAGCCGGGTCGGAAGGCGGTAATAGTCCTAAGAAGAACTTTATGTACTTCTCAGGACCTGCCACAGCTAAAAGTAATACCTCAAATAAGTGCGCCTCAGGCCACTTAGGCCTCGTACCTAGGGCTAGAGGCCATACCTTCGGCTTCTTCTCCTTTATTATTTTACAAACTTCTAATAATTCGTTGACAGTTTTAGGAGGTTTAAGGCCCAACTCATCAAATATGTGTTTATTATACCATAACCAATTAGCCCTATGGATATTTAAAGGTATGGAGTAATAATGACCTTTTATCTTAACTAATTTAAGTAAGGTTTCAGGGAACACCTTCTCTAGGTTTAATGCCTTATAGACATCATCAATGGGCAATAAGAAACCTCCATCATAATATAACTTTAACTCAGCTCCAGCATGTACCTGAAAAGTGTCAGGAGGCCTACCAGCTAAGAGCAACGCCTTCATTACTGCCTTCATGGTGACTCCAGCGCCGCCGGGAACGGGGTTATCTACTATTTTAATGCCCGGATATTTAGACCTATAAAGCTCAAAGAGGGCATTTATAGCCTCTCTTTCGCCTCCTGCGGTCCACCAGTGATATATGATTAGTTGCTCCTGCGCCAGAAGAGAAGAGGTAAAGAGAAGGCTCAGTACTAAGATCAACGTAAGTGCTAATAGTAATTTGCGCATACCCTCACCTCCTATAGAGGAATACATTACCCTTTATTATCTTTCAAGAATTTAAATCTTTTAGACTAAATAGTATTTAATTTATTTAGACTTTATGCCATTAATCTTAATCTAAAAGGCAAAATATTCCTTTATTTAAATCCTTACATGGATATTCAAAAGTTGGCGCCGGGGGTGGGATTCGAACCCACGAGGGCCCGAAGGCCCACAGGCTCTCAAGGCCTGCGCCTTAGTCCGCTCGGCCACCCCGGCTCCTGCTAAAAAGCGGGCAGAATGGCTAATAAAGGTTACTTAAAGGCTACTACGTTATCTTAATTCGATTTCAACTTTAACGTCCGAAGGCACTCTAACTCTCATTAAGTCCCTGATGGCCCTTTCATCAGCTTCCATATCTATTATCCTCTTATGGATCCTTAACTCCCAATGATCAAAGGTATGAGTCCCCTCACCTGAAGGAGCTTTCCTTACGGTAACTACTACCCTCTTAGTAGGTAAGGGAATGGGGCCCTTAACCCTAATACCTATTCTCTGCCCTATCCTCTTTATCTCCTCTGAAACTTGATTAATGCTATCTACTGAAGTACTCATTAACTTTATCCTTACATACCTAGGCATCGATGGGCCCCACTAAGTAGCTCATTTAACTTCATACTTCTTTAGCTCAACTACCGTCCCGGCGGCTATGGTCCTACCGGAATCCCTTATAGCGAACCTACCTAACTCCGGGAAGTCCGAGTACTTCTCCAATACCACCGGTTTTAATGGTTTAAATTTAATGAGGGCTGCATCACCTTGTTTTATATAGGCTGGTTTCTCCTCTACGGTAGCTCCGGTCCTAGGATCTATCTTCTTTAATATTTCGGCGAACCTAACCGGTACGGTAGCGGTATGTACGTGAAGGACTGGAGTATAACCGGTAGCTATAGCCGTAGGATGGTAGAGTACTATAATCCTGCCCACGAATTCATCTACTACTGTAGGAGGGTTATCGGGATGACCCGCTACGTCGCCCCTCCTTAAGTCAGCTTTAGATATGCCCTTGACGTTAAATCCTATATTGTCTCCCGGTACTGCTTTCTCTATTCTTTGATGGTGGGTTTCTATAGATTTTACTTCACCCACCTTCTTGGGTGGCATGAATATTACCTTATCGCCTACCCTAAGTACCCCAGTCTCTACCCTTCCAACAGGTACCGTACCTACTCCTTTAATAGTATAAACATCTTGGATCGGTATCCTTAACGGCTTATCAATGGGCCTAGGAGGTACTTCGAAGGTATCTAAGGCCTCTACTAAGGTGGGGCCATCATACCACGGCATATTTTTGCTCTTTTCAATTAAGTTATCGCCTAAGAAGCCGGAAATAGGTACGAAGGGTATCTTCTCCACTTTATAACCTATCATCCTTAATAGTTTCGATATGCCAGCCTTTACCTCTTCATACCTCTCCTTGCTCCAATTTACCTCGTCCATTTTATTTATACCCACTACAATTTGATTAATGCCCATAGTCTTAGCCAAGAATATGTGTTCCCTAGTTTGCCCAGCCGCGCTTATACCTGCTTCGTATTCCCCTGTCTTAGCTGAAACTATGAGTAAAGCACAATCAGCTTGACTGGCTCCGGTGATCATATTCTTAATGAAGTCCCTATGGCCTGGGGCGTCTATCAGGGTGAAGAAGTACTTCCTAGTCTCAAACTTTAAGAAGGCTAAGTCTATAGTAAGTCCCCTCTCCCTCTCCTCCTTGAACCTATCTAGAATCCAAGCCCATTTCCAAGTTTCCTTACCTAACTTCTTCGCCTCCTCCTCTATCTCCCTGAGCTTCCTTTCATCCACTTGACCGAGTAAGTAAAGTAAATGCCCCATAGTAGTGGATTTACCGTGATCTACGTGGCCTATTACTACTAAATTTAAATGTGGCTTCTGAGACAAGGCCTACACCTCCTTATTTGCTTCAGAGGATTAATACGCCCCGCTATTTAAACTTTTATTCATCCTCCCCCCTGAGCTAATATGGAGATGCGTTTTAGCTAATCTAACCCTTCTAGATCTAAAATATCTAATTCTATTTTCACCGGTTCTTCCCCTACGATCTCAGCTATGTTGGGCTTAGTCCTACCTTCATCCCCAGCTATTAATTCCTTTACGTATAAGCCCCCTTGACATTTAATTATGAATTCTACTATCTTAGGTCCCCTTAGGTAACTCTTAATGTAATATACCCTTTTGCTTCTAACTTTATCCTTCCTCCTATGGAGCACCCTTAATGGGGTCCTCTGCTTAATTAATATGTCCTTGAACTTTTCCTCTACTAACTTTACCTTAAGAGGGTCTACTTCGCCCTTAAATTCCACTAAAGCCCTATAAGTTTTGTAGAAATATTGGGAAAGAGCCTTTAACTTACTTACGTAATCCTTACTTACCAACTTCAAACCATGAATTTCTACTTCCCCTTTAGCTTTAGAATTTACCTCCTCCTCTACGGCTTTTAAATTGATCTTCCTAACCCTAGGCCTAGTAACCTCTAAAACGAAGGGCCTACCCGGTCCTAACGTCCTCACGTCTACATCCTCCCTGCCGGCTCCGTGCAGTTTATAACCCTCGCCTTTAGTGCTCCTTAAAAGGACTTCGCCTACTATGTATTCTACGCTACTTACCCCTCCTTTAGCTAAGCTCTGAGCTAATCCCCTCCTTAACTTCCTATACCTACCGTAAACGAATAACGGCTTCACTTCTACTTCTACTACCATTTTACTTAGATCGAAGATTACCGTTACGTCCGGTTCTCTGAAGTTCACTTCCTTCCCTAATAGTTCGCTTAATTTCTTCCCTGCTAACCTATTTATCTCCCTCTTGATACTTTCATCGAAGCCCAAGGGGAACCTACGCCTTAATTCCTCCTCCCTTTCCAGGATGATGTGGGGAACCCTTGAACCTACTACGAAGGTATCGAATTCATATTCCTTTAATTTAGCTAAAGCCTTCTTAATCAGCGCAGGTAATTTGTTAAAGATGCCTAGGCAAACGTAGCACTCCTCCTTCGCGGGTGTAGATTTCCCTAACTTCTTTAAAACGGAAATAGCCGGTTCAAAACCTGTCCTAGCTAGATAACTTAGTAATTCCTCATCCCCTTCGAGACAGGCCTTTAGCGTCAGGAGCACTTTTATAGCCTTTCCTCTAATGGAATTACTTAAACCTGTACCTAGCTGTGCGAATTGCCTACCTAAACATCTATCGCATAAGGGGTACTCCTTTAGTATATCCTTGGCCTCTTTAAGTAATTCCAAGCCCTTTAACACCCCTATCAAGGGTCAATTGAAGGTACGCTATCACTTGATCGGGGTGGAGCTTCGAGAGGAGACCGTCTATAGGCTTATAACCTTCTTCGGTTAAGCATCTTGCTTCCTCCTCGGTATAGGGGGTAAAGAACGGAATTACTAAACTTACTTCATTAATTAGCTTAAGTCCCCTTAAGTTCCCCCCTCTAGGAAATATGAAGAACCTAAGTTTAGCTCCTGCCCTCCTTAGTAACCCCCGGAAATCGGATTCGAAAACCCTTACCCCCCAATGTACGTTAGGTCTACCCAGACCTTTAACCGATTTAATTACTTTACGTAGAACCCCCCATAAGGATTGTTCATCAGGCAGTATGCGTCTTATTTTACTACCTTCGAATACGGCATATTTCCCGTCGCTCCTGAAGAACATTATTAACTGGGAGTCCCGCCTTACCCCCCTAGATATCAGCAATGAATAAATTACCGATCTACAAGCTACTCCCTTGTATTTATTTAAGATCTCAGCACTATGTATCAGTAGCGTTAACTTTCTGATGATTGCCCACCTATATACCTTAACCGTTACTGTCCTAAGAGCTTAGTTAACCTTCTTAAATCCCCCCTACTTAACCTCCTTACGTACTTCTTCATCCTTAAATAAGTAGAGAGGAGTTCCCTTACTTCCCTAACTTGAATTCCCGCACCTCTCGCTATCCTCCTAATCCTTGACCTATCTATTATGGAGGGCTTGAGTAATTCCTCCTTAGTCATAGAGTCCAGGGCAGCTAACCACTTCTTAATCTTCTCCTCGCCCAATTTAACGTTCTCCGGCGTTAAACGCTTATATCCCGGTATCGATTCTAATATCTTACTTAAAGGGCCCATCTTCCTCATAGCTAGTAATTGTTCCTTTAAATCGAGTAACGTTAGTTCACCCTTTAAGATCCGCTCCACGGCTCCCTTACTTAAAGCATAACTCTCCTTAACCCTCTTAGCTAAAGTAGCTAAATCCCCCATTCCAAGTAATCTATTCACGAAGCTAGGAGGTTCGAAGGGTTCTAAATCCCCTACTTTTTCCCCGTTTCCTATAAATTTTATCTTAGCCCCAGTCGCTACTACTGCAGCTAGCGCTCCGCCTCCTTTAGCAGCCCCGTCCAACTTAGTTAGCATTATTGAACCTATAGGAGTAGCTTCATTGAAGGCCTTAGCTTGAGGCCCAGCTTGCTTACCCATGGTGGAATCCAGTACTAACATTACTTCGCTCGGCTTAATCTCTTCCGCTAGCTCCTTCATCTCCCTTAATAAGCTCCTTTCCTCCTTATGCCTACCCGCGGTATCTATGATTATTAGATCGCAACCCTCCCTCTCAAAGTACTCTACTCCCTCCTTAGCTATCCTTACGGGATCCATCCCTTCCCTACCGTAAACAGGTACCCCTATTTGGGAAGCTAATTGTTTTAACTGTTCTAAAGCAGCCGGCCTGAAGTTATCCGCACATACTAACCCTACCTTATATCCCCTTCGCTTATAAAAGAGAGCTATTTTAGCAGCACTAGTAGTTTTACCACATCCTTGAATCCCTACTAACATAAGTACGTAGGGCTTACCCTTCTCTATATCTACTTTAGCTACCTTTTCCCCCCCTAGCAAGTTTACTAATTCTTCATATACTACCTTAAGCACTACGTCCCTTCTAGTAAAACCGGGCGGTACCTCCTCCTTAAGGGCTCTTTCCTCAACCCTACGCGAAAGCCCCAACACTAATTTAGCTTCTACATCGGCGTAAAGTAGCGCCCTTTGAATATCCCTAATGACCTCCTTAACTAACTTCCTATCTACGAAGGTAGCCCTCCTAATCTTGGCTATCGCTTTAGATAAGGCATTACCCAATTCCCTTAACGTCACGTAAAACCATCTCCCTTAAGTGAAAGGTTTAAGAGGTAATATAAATCTTATAACGTTAGCCCTTACACCTTAGGCCTTATGGTCAGTTCTATCCCTAATTTCTTACCTATTCTCTTAAGTCTCCTCATCAACTTATTCGAAAGCGAAGAAAGGTATTCAGGCGCTATGAATATATAAGCCTCACCGTTATCCCCTACGCTTACCTCGAAGTCGTTAGGCGGTATATACTTACTTAAGGCCTTCTCCAGCGAAAACTTAGCTTTACCTCCCCTACCCCTTAAGTGCCTCTTAACCGGTACTACGAAGGTCCTCTCACCGAAGACGTAAAGCTCGTATTCAGGTTCCCCGGTTAAGAAGTCCTTAACTACTACTACAGGCCTAGCTAAATCGGCCTCCCTTAACCCATGGGGTATTTTCACTACGGTCTCCAATTCGTATACCTTTTCTACGGTACCGTTCTTTATGAAGATCACAGTATCTATTATCGATGGTATCATACCTAGCTCTACCCTACCTACGAACCTCTGGATGGCATCTATAGGGGAAGCCGCATGGACTACTCCTATCATCCCAACTCCAGCTAATCTTAAATCGGCATATAATTCGAAGTCCTTAGTATCCCTCATTTCATCGAATACGGTATAATCCGGTCTACTTAAGAGAAGTACGTCGTGGATTTCCTCGGAGGTAGCGTACGTCTTCGAGTATTGAGTTACTTCGGGCGGTAATTGCATATCCCTAGGAGATTCCATGGTCTTAACTATCTTACCTTTCCTATGGTAGTACTCCGCTAAAGCTTGGGCAAAGGTAGTCTTACCCATACCTGGAGCGCCCGCTATAAGTATGCCCTCCGCCCTCTTCTCGAACCTTTCTATTAGCTCTCTAGGCAAATTGTAGTCCTCTAGCCTTAACTTAGCTATGGGTTTAACTATCGTTATTTCTAAGCCATCTGAGAATGGAGGCCTAGCTATGACTATCCTATAATGGTTTAATTGTATTATGGTAGATCCGGGCCTTTCAGCCTCTATAAAGGCGTCCCTTGATACCCTGCTCCTCTCTATAATCTCCCTTTCTATCATTTCTACCTCCTCCTTAGTTAAGGGCTTATCCCTTAATGGTATCATCTTCCACTTCCCAGGAGTGCCCTTCTTGCATAACGGTACTATTCCTTCCTTTAAGTGTACCGACATTACGTCCTTATCGCTGAAGTACTTCTCGAAACTAGCTAAAACTGATTCGCCCCTCTTGGATAACATAACCCTTATTCCCATAGCTTCGGCCGCTTTAGCTTGTACTTCATCGCAAGTAACTAATACAGCCTTCCATTCTAAAGCTAAGTCCCTTAGCATAGCATCTACTTCCTCTAAATCCCTAAAACCGTAACCTCTGTACCCCTCAGGTAGCTCCTTTATTACCTCTATTTCCACTCCTCCGGTCTTCTCCACTTCCCTCCTGAGCAATCTCAATTCCTCTAACCCTATGTAGCCGGCGCTCTTATCACTCCTAGCCATTTCCTCGAAAACCCTAATTAGGGAAATATGTAATAATACCTTACCCTTAATGAGTCCCTTAACTACCCCTCTACGCAGGAATCCGTTAATTATTGACGTCGAATCCGCTACGTATACTTCCTCTAACATTTTCTCCAACGGCCTTCTACCATCTGCCCTTAAGTATAGCCACCTACTTAGCTATATAAGTGTTTCCCAAGCTAAGCTACTTAACTATGTAGTAGGGAAAATAATAGACTAGTAGCCCTAAGGAATCCCTCAAAGATAGCGCCTTCCTTCCTTAAGTTAAGTAGCCCATTATACTTCCGGCCTATTACCTACATATATCGTTCTCAAATTTAAGCTTAAAGACATAGCCTTAGAACAGGTTATTCACTTACATGGGTAGTGAGAACAGGAATAGGGAATTACCGTATAGGGATTATCGGAGTTTAAAAGATAAAGTAACTATGGTCCTATATGATTTAGTAAATAGAGCTAAAGGTACGTGCGTTACGTTCACTAGTAAGAGGATAGCGGTACTAGCCGGATTGCCTCCCCAACCCGTTTTATTAACTATTATAAAGGATATACTAGATAGCTACAAAAAAATAGGATTACTGGATTACTACTCGAAGACCAGCCATGGTACTAAATATATCATAACTAATGAAAGTCCCTTATGGAAGGAGTTCAAGAAGGGAGTTTATCCGCTTAAAGCCATCGCGAGTAAGAAATTAATAGGTCCTAGTTAACCCATTTCAACGGCTTCGAATGATTAACGGTGAGCTACTGTTAACCACGGTACCCGGATTAGAGGATATATGTTTAGAAGAGGTCAAAGAGCTAATAGATGTGTCTTCATATTCACTTAAACCGCTAAGGGGAAGGCTTACTGTAAGGTTAAGAGGCGACTTAATAGATGCCTTAGAGGAGCTATGCCTCAAGGCTAGGAGTGTAGAAAGGGTATTCGTAATAGTAGCTAAAGGGAGGTTAAAAGGGACCTTAAGGAGGAGTTTAGAGGAGATAATGGGAAGTTACCCTCATCAGTTATTACCGTCCCCTTACCTCCCGTTCTCGGTAAGAACTAGCAGGGTAGGAGATCACAACTTTACCTCTTTAGAGGTATCGAAGGAATTAGGCGAAATAATAATGAATATAACTAGTGAAATTAACGGGGTAAGGCCGCTAGTTTCGTTAGATAATCCCTTCGTAAATTTCTTCGCTGACGTAGTAGGGGATGAAGTAACTATATGCCTCGACGTAACGGGTTTAAAGGGATTACATGATAGAGAGTATAGGGCATATTATCATCCAGCATCCCTAAACCCTATAATAGCTTACGCGATGGCTAGGTTAACTAAAGTTAAAGGGGCCAAGAGGCTCTTAGATCCTATGTGCGGTAGCGGTACCCTAGCTATAGAGGCCGGTTTGTATGGGGGGATAGAGGAGCTGTACTGCATGGACGTGAACCCAGCTTACTTAGAGGGCGCTGAGGAGAACTTACGTCGCGCTGGACTGCTTGATAAAGCTAAGCTAATCCTCGGAGACGCCTTAAAGCTAGAGAAGCACTTCGAGCCGCGAACCTTTGATCGAGTATTGGTTAATCCACCTTATGGTATAAGGGTAGGAGGTAAGCTTAAATTAAAGGACCTTTATGAAGGATTATTCAAGGCACTAAACAAGGTAATTACAGACGATTGCTTAATAGGGGTGATAACTCCACTACGTAAATTACTAATGAAGGCCTCCTCAAAGGTAGGCTATGAAATAATATCAGAACGTAAAATAGTGCAGGGAGGTATGAACAGCTATATATTCGTATTAAGAAAAAGGGGTTTAACTGCTTAATTCTATGCCCTTCTCTAAATTAAGGACAGTATTAACTTCAAACTCCTTTCCCTTGAAGACATTAACGGCTATTTCCCTTATCAAAGAATCAGGAGGGGCATTCTTTAACGATCCGAACTTAACGCACATAGAATGCTTATAGGCCTCCTTTTCTAATCTATTCCTAATTTCCCGCTTTACTATTCTCTCAGCCAATCTTAGAGCTATGTAGAACCTTATAAATGAATTTAACCTTATAGAATAACGAGGGAAGTTCCTTAAGAATAACTTTATGACTTTTATTAAGTTCTCTTCAGCCTCCCAACCTAATAATGTCTTAGTTAAACCTAACCTTAAGACCCTAAAGATTACATTCTCATTTACTTCCCTAAAGTACCTCTCTAGTACTTCCCTTGGCGGCGAACCATTTAATACTTCACTGAATGCCTTTTCATAAAGTACTTCGTTCCTAAAGACCTTACCGAAGATCTCAGGATATTGGTCCTCGTCTAGCCCTAATCCGTACTTACCTACTAAGTACAAGGTAGCCATTTCCTTATCGTAAATATTTATCTTAGTTTTACCCCTAATTGGCTCTACGCCTCTTTCCTCATATACTTCACGTAATAACTTTACTACATCAGCTCTCTCGGTTAAGTTCCTCCTAAGTATATTACCCCAAATCTCTATACTAGCTTCTACGCGATCCCTATAAAGGGGATCCACTAAGCACCACCCAAGGCCCTTAATTAGCTTTAACGCTAATCTCCTTAGCTTCTTCTACTATAATTCTAGTAGGTAACGATAACTTAGATGCTGCTCTTTTTAATGCTTCCTTACCATCCGGTATACGGTCTTTATTTATCCTTAAGAGGAAAATAACCTGACCGCTCCTAACCCTCGCCGCCCTACCTATAGGTGTCCCGAAGGCCTGTCTCATACCATCCTGAAGCCTGTCCGCACCAGCTGTAGCCATCATCTTATTCTCCCTTAGTATATGATGAGGGTAAACCATTAACTTAAGATGATAGAAATTATCCCCTACCTTAGATGAAAGGTATTTGTTCGAGATTCTTCTAGCCGCTTCCAAGGCATTCATTCTTATTTGGCCCGCTTCCTTAGTTATTAATCTAAGCACGGTATCAAAAGTACCTTTAGGGTTACCGAATTCAAACTTGGGTATCTGGACGGGAGGGATACTTTTAATATACTCTATCCTGGTGTAAGGAGGAGTTCCGAAGTGCCTGTAGCACCGTCCAGGCCTTAAAGGCATGAAATTCCACCTTCCTCTATATTTCTTTAATTAAGTTCGTCCTGATCTAAGGGGATTTAATCTTATTTAAAGTTTTTCTTAATAAACCTAGGATGGCGTAAACCTCCCTCCTAGTTACGAAAGCCCTACCTAATACCCTCCTAACTATGGAGTGCACTATTCTAGCCTTAGGAGGAGGATAATTCAATTCCTTAACTATTTCATTAACGTACTCCTTAAGTACCTCCATCTCCTCGACCCTAGGGGCTTCATGGACCTCCCGGGGAGATGGCGCTATTTCCTTCTTGAATATTTCGTAGAAAATTATCGCCGCTGCGTGCGATACGTTTAATATCGGATACTCAGGGTTAGCCGGTATCCTAACTATTGTATTACATAATGTTAATTCTTCATTAGTTAAACCTCTATCCTCCCTACCTAACATTATCGCTACTTTACCATTTATCCTGCTGGCATTCTCTGCGAATTCCTCGGGAGATAGCGCTATTCTATTTACGTTGTACCTCCCACCTCCCTTACCCGTAGTACCAACTAAGTAATTTACGTTAGATAAAGCATCCTCCAGCTCCTTTACTACTTTTACTTCATTTAATAAATCATAGGCATGGGCTGAAAAAGCCCTCACTTCATGGTTTAACTTAACCCTAGGGTTAACTAAATATAGCTCCCTTAGCCCGAAGTTCTTCATGGCCCTTAATACGTAACCTATGTTCATCGGATAAAGCGGTTCTACCATTATTATCCTATACTTACGTGCTAAGAGCGCTAACTTAGCCCTCACCAATTTACCTCACTAAATTAGCCTATAAAATTAATTAAAAATTATGCTATAACGTGGGGCTTGTCCTATAGAAACCTTTTTATACTAAAGGATTGTTAGTGGTAACGGTTTGAGGTTTTCGTATTATTTGAGGGAATATGAATGCCTAAGAAGCGTAAGAATAGGGGTAGAGGTAAGGGAGGTAAAGGTAAGGAGAGCTTAGTTCAATGTGAAATATGCGGTGCATTAATACCTAGGTCTAAAGCTAAGAAGGTTACGAGGAGGATAAGTTTCGTGGATCCCCAATTAGAAAAGGAGTTGAGGAAAAAAGGAGCTATAATACCTACGTATACTACTACGAGGTATGTTTGCATAAGATGCGCTATATCCTTAGGCATAGTCAAAGTAAGAGCTAAGGAGGAGAGGAAGAAGCGGGAGCCCTTAAGGGTATAACATTGATGAAGCGGGCTTTCGTAATAAAGTCCAATACCGCCATAACTGAATTTAAAAGGGAGTACCTATACTCCTTAGCTTCTCTAACCGGTAGGTTAGACGTAGTAATAAGAGCGTTAATAGCCGCCCTCCTAGGACCTAAAGGGATAAGGGAGGAAGTGATTTTCTACGCTATACTAGAGGGCCCTCCAAACCCTCCGCTGACCTTGATGGCAAAGGGTTCAGAATTGAAGTACTTGCCCTTAAGCGAAGAGGAAGTAGCAAAGGCGATATACACTACTAGCGGGGGTTCAAATACCTGGTTGAAGGTAGAGAAAAAGGGGTTAAAGGAGGTAATGGGAGAGGTAATTTCCTCAGGTTATAAAGTAATATATTTAGTGGAGGATGGAGTTGATATTGGTAGGTATGAATTTAGAGAGGAAGAAAGTTATTGCTTCATAGTGGGCGATCAGAAAGGCTTAAGCAAAGAAGATGAGGAGTTCTTAGAGGAAATAAGAGCTGTAAGGGTTAGTTTAGGACCCCTTCCTTACTTATCTAGTCACTGCATAATCTATGTGAACACCTTACTGGATAGGATTGATACTAGCCCTTAATGCTTCCAGGAATAAGGGGAGAGGAATACCTAATCCTAGAGAAGTATTCTGCCTTAGCTCCTACGCTTAACCTATCTAAATTTTCATACTTAGCTATTACCTTGCCGAAGTAATTAACGTAATCACCGCCGGAGGAACATCTAGGGCATTTATTAAGTAACGAACGTACTAAGAGGCCGCACCTAAGGCACTTAGTTATATCTACTGTAAACGTAAGAGCCCTTAGGCCCTTTATCTTTAGTAAGTAATGGAGGATATCCTTAAGCTCTTCCGGCGATGGGAAAGGGGAAGTTAAATGTACGTTAAGGAAGGACGGGCCAGCTAGATCTTGAAGCTTCGATTCCAGCGAAGCCCTATCTTCGAGCGTTAAAGGCCTAGATAAAGGTATTAAACCGATAGGGCTTACCGATCTAACCTCCTCCAATCCCTTAGAGAACTTCATTAAGTACTCGTAAACCCCTAAGTCGGGCGTTATACTACATGCCTTAATGTCCTTAGAGCTCGTTACCTCCTTAATGCCCTTAAGGACCTCCTTAAGCAATCTTAATTTTTCCTCATCGATATCCGTAATTTTACTAATAGCCTCCTCTAATCCTAGCGTACTTACGTAACCGTAAACGGGTACCCCTACTTCCTTAACCTTTATTAAGCTACTTAACGATGGTATAACAACTTCCTTAAGTTTCCTATTAACCCTCTCTAAGAGATCCATTCCGCACATTAGCGGTTCATTTAAGACTTCCATCAATTCCCCCTTCCTAAAGTACTTTAATGTCTCTAAGGCGTTCAAAACGACGGTAGAGCTTAACGCATATACTTTAGCTTTGGGTTCAGGAGGTACCTCGCGTAAGTACGCCGTTAATAGGCCTTTAACCTTAGATGAATTAGCTATAAATAAAGGTACGCCTTTAATAATAGCTCTCTTAACGGATTTTATTAACTCCTCGGTAATTTTACTTAAATCGCTTAACTTCAGTATTAGTACAGGTAAGGAAGTAATTCCTTCCTCTGCTAAACTAGTAGCAGCTACGAGCAAGGAGTGGACATGGGGGAAAGGAGGTACTTCGTTCAGGTCTACGGAAAGAGCTACGGTATAATTATTACGCGTTAATGAAGGGGATATAGTTAGTAAACGTAAGTAACGATTAAGGTAAATTAAGAACGAGCGTTTACTACACTTCTCGCTTAAGTAGTTAAGTACTTCTTCAAAACCGTGAATGATATGGGAGTAGGAGGAGTATTGCGAAGCCCTTAAGGATAATTCATAAACCTTAAGTAAAACTTCGGAAGGCGTACCCCTTCGTAACCCGCATGATTTTATATCTATTAGGAGGGATTCGGGTATCAGGCCTAAGAAGTGCAAATTACTTACGTAAAGCCTCCCCCTACCATAATGCTTTAACGCTCTACCGTCTAATAACCCTGATAGGTAAGGATATTGCTTCATAGCTAATGAAAGGGTACTGAAAGCCAAGTAGGTTAAAGGATGAGGTCCTCCTTTAAGGGATTCCTCGATTAACTCCCTTAAGCTGATATAGCTTACACCTAACTTCCTGAAATACCTCTCGTATTCATTTAGCCCCCTTTCATACATGGAGGCCCCTATTAGGTAACGTAAGTACTCGGAATCCACTAACATAGATTCGGTAGAACGTACTCTCTCCTCTACGTACTTAGAGAGAAAGAAGGCTTGAGGTAAAGGTACTCCTACCTTATTCTTTAAATAATTAATCAAGAAGCTCCTATCGAATTCCCTTATTATTAACTTATCGTCCCTAACAGCTAGTTTCTCCTCCCCCCCTAAGTAATCCATTAATTCCATAGCTACTCTTACGGCCTTAAGCCCTCTCTCTGATAACCTATACTTACCCGTACCTTCATCTATAGTAATTAAATTAAGTTCCCTTAACTTAGTTAAATGGTAAGCTATCCTACTACTTTCTAGCTTAATGTTGAAATTCGACCTTAATTCATCGCATATTTCAGTAAAGGATAATAACCTCTCCCGATAAAGGGCCCTTAATATAGATAACCTTATTTCACTACTAATCGCCTTAAGTACGCGTAACGTTCCATCTTCTAACTTAGGGGACAAATTAAGGCACCGTAAACCCTAAGCTAAAAGGGATAACCTTTTACCTTAGCTACCTCCCTAAGCCCTTCATCTAACTTTATCTTACCTACGGCTATTAAGGATACGTCATCGGAGGAAGGGGTTAGTACCCTTATTAAACCCTTTTCAAAATCTAATTCCTTTACAATACCTAACCCCTTTAACCTACCGTCCGGTCCTATCAAACCCACTAATGTACCTCTCTCCGCACCTCTAGGTATTATTACTATATCCCTACCCATCTCCTCTTTCGCTATTCTTAACTTATCCTCACCTACCTTACCCCTTCCTATTATTACTACTACCTTATCCCATCTAGTACCGGCCCATACCACTTCTACGCCTAGTAGATCGCTAAGCTTCATTACTTCCTCCTTAGGTAGGGGAATGGAGGAGCCCATTAAGGAGTACTGTAACCTTATCCTATCTAAGGGGAAGGCCCTAATCCTAGCGCTTTCGAAGTACCTCCTGTAATTCGCCTCCCTTAATAACTTCCTCTCCTCAGGGCTTCTCTTATGTAAACCGGTAATGGCCGTTAACCTAATTACTTCCAACCATTTTTGAGCTTCGAAAGGTTTAATTAAGGCCTCCAGTTCCCCTCCCTTCTCTATCGCTACTAATACCCTAGGCCTTATGATGTTTATTAAGGAGGTCTTAAGTTCTAATGCTTCCTCATCGTTTATCCATCCGTCAGTATTTATAACCACAATATCGGGGTTTAACCTTAAGGCCCTTTCATAGAGTACCCTAGTTCCTACTAGTACCCTATGAATTAAGCCTGAAGGGCTAGTAGAACCTACGAAGTAACCTTCATCCATACCGGCCTTCGAGAGGGAAGTTAATGGCTTCTTAGGTACGGTAAATCCTATTACCGTAGGTACACCTATCTCGGATTGACCTAGGTCCTCATCTATGAGCACCGTTCTAAAGCCCTTAGATAAAGAGTAATTTACTATAAAGGACGAAAATACTGTTTTACCGCTATCTACATCCCCCAATATCATTAACGTAACCGGTCTAGGTAAGTTAAGGACCTTCTCCGCGGCCTCCCTCCAATCGTAAGGAATAAGCGGCGCTTCCTCCTTTAATTCCTCTATTTTACCTCCTTCACCTACTCCTATTTCCACTATCGAATCCTCCACGACCCTTACTATTAAACTCTTAGAGACTGGTACTACTATTTTCTCTCTCCTCCTCATAGGGACCCCTAATACCTCTACCTTACCTTCAATTAACGTTAATGCTGCAGGCCCGCTGACTCTATAAGCCTTACCCGAAGGAAGGTTAACCCTCATGATCTCCCCCATGAACTAAATCAAGCTCCAAATCCGAAACGGCTATTAGAATTCTTAATAAATTAAGCATATATAACCGTTCCCCACTTAAGAAATTTAGCCTTCTTCTTCGTTTAATTTTCAGGAACCCCCTTCAGTTTCCTTAGGGGCTTTCTTAACATAATCAGCGCTTATAGTTATAGGTAGCGGAAATGAAGTTTCGAAGAGTTCTACCGTAACTTCCCCCCTGTGCTTATCTACATGGGTTACTTTCCCCTTCATACCTCTAAAAGGCCCACCTACTATTTCTACCACGTCGTTTACCTCTATTTCCTCTATAACAGGCCTAGGCGATATGAAACGTTCTAACTCCTCGAAAGTTAACCTACCTCCAACCCTCCCCTTAACGTACTTAATACCGCTAATTAACTTATCTATTAGGTACGGTTTATCCGTCTCCAATATTACGAATCCCCTTAAATCATCTATTACTATAATCGACTTAAGGGGGTAACCTTTGCTCCTCGCCCTTACCTCCACCAGTAAAGCGACGTTATATTCCTGCCCTACTACAGTCCTAATTACGTAAAAGGAGTTCTCCCCGTTCACCACCATCCCCTTAACTTACCTATAAGTAACGCTATTAAACTACCTACTATAGCGCCTACTATTACTGGTATTAACGCGCTTAAGGAAGGCTTAGGTATTGGGGTTGTAGAAAGTACGGAAGACGTTAATTCAGCTACGAAGCCAGCTACGCCTAATAAAGTTAATCCAACTAAGGAAGCCTTAAGGGAAGTCTTCAACCTAGACTTACTAGGCTTCCTAGCTATCCTTACTATCCTCCTTACTGAGGAAAGGAAACTACCCAATCCCACTCGTTCCACCGCCTACTAGGATTGATAATACAGCTCCCGCGCTATAAAGCCTATTTTCTGCCTGCTGAAATATTAAGGATATCCTTGTATCATCTATTATATCGCTCGTAACTTCCTCGCCCCTTCTAGCTGGTAGGCAATGCATAAATAAGGTCCTCCTACCCGTAGATTCCAGTAATAGTTTACTAACCCTATATTTAGGCAAGAATACCTTCAACCTTTCCTCCTTCTCTTCCTCAAATCCCATACTTACGAATACGTCAGTATATATTATATCGGCTCCCTTAACTGCTTCGTATGGATCCTCGGTTACCAGTATTTCAGCACCGCTCTCCTCAGCGTTACTTAAAGCTTCCCTCAAGATGGATTTCTTAGGCCTGTATTCCTTAGGACAAGCTATCCTGAAGTTCACTCCCAACATAGATGATGATAGCAATAGGGAATGACATACGTTATCACCTCCATCTCCTACGAACGCTAGGTTTATACCCCTTAACCTACCGAAAACCTCCCATATAGTGTACATATCCGAAATAGCTTGAAGTGGGTGCACTAGGTCGCTTAAAGCGTTCACCACAGGTACCTTAGCGTATTTTGCCATAAGATTTAAAGTATCGTGAGAGCGTACCCTAGCTACTATGGCGTCAACGTAATTACTCAAGACCTTAACGGTATCCTCTAAACTCTCCCCTCTACTTAACTGGAGTTTAGTAGCCTCAAGTTCTAGTGAATAGCCGCCCAGATCGCTTATAGCTACCGCTAAGGAAACCCTAGTCCTAGTAGAGGGTTTTTCGAAAATTAAAGCTATCCTCTTCCCCCTTAAGTAAGGGAAGAGGGCTAAGCCTAACTTCCTAGAAGCCTTAATCTCCCTAGTTAACTTTAGTACCTTCCATAGTTCGCTTAGCGTGAGATCAGTTACCTTAAGTAAATGCTTAACCATTTACCTCACCTAATATCCTTTTAGCTAATTTACCGGGATCTGCTACCTCTAGATCCCCATAACCCTGCCCGGTACCTACGAAGATTAAGGGCTTAGAAGTGGCGTACACTATAGAAAGGGCAGCCCCTCCTTTAGCGTCAGCGTCTAATTTAGTTAAAATGCTAGCATCTATGCCTACGGCTTCGTTAAACTTCTTCGCCTCGTCTAAGGCGTCGTTACCTGTTAAGGCATCCCCCACGAATATCTTTGCATCCGGTTTCACTACCCTAACTATTTTCCTCATTTCATTCATTAAATCTACATCGGTTTGCATCCTACCAGCCGTATCTATCAGTACTACATCTATCCCCCTACTCTTAGCGTGATTCACTGCATCATAAGCTACAGCCGCTGGATCGGCTCTATAACCATGCTTAATCAACTTAACACCTAGTTTCCTAGCGTGCTCCTCCAATTGCTCTATAGCACCAGCCCTAAAGGTATCGGCGGCCGCTATTATTACCTTAAAACCCTTCGATTTAAACATGTAAGCTACCTTAGCTATAGTAGTAGTTTTACCATGACCATTAGGCCCTAAGAAGAGTATTGTTAAGGGCTCCCCAAGTTGCTTCTTCCTCCTAGCTAATTCCACTAAATCCAAGCTATTAGGAGAGGAAAGTAAGTCGATTAATATCCCCTTAAGCTTCTCCTTTAATATGCGTTTCCTATCCGAGAACCTATTTACCTTAATTCCTTTAATTTCCGCCTTAAGCCTATTTAATATTTCCTCAGCTACGGGTAAAGCTACATCCGATTCCGTTAAGTCGAATAATAACTCCTCATAATACCTATCTATAACATCTTCGCTTAATTCCGCCTTAGATAGTTTCTCTACGATGGAAGTAAAGGCCTTCCTTATCCTGTCAAACACTTAACTAGTTCCCCCTTTCGATGCCTCTATAATAGATTTTAAACTTGAAATTTGAGAATTAATCCTATTTATTTCATTAATTAAATTACTTATTTCAGTATCTAATACATTTCTTTTGTTTTCAAAATATTTAATCGCCTCCCTAACACCCTTTTCTACGAATACATTAGCTCCGATACCTACTATTACCCTAGAAGTATCGACGACCTTAGCTTTAGCGTAGGCTAAACTACCTAATGGTACTAGTACCTCCCTACCCTCCTCTACTTTCAATAGGTCGTTTAAGAACACTAAAGTGGACGATAATTCGTCCCTTATTCTTAGCAGGAAATTAAGCCTCTCCTCTAGCGCCCTAGCTAACTCCTCTAGGGCTACGTACCTAGCCATTAGCTCCCTAAGCTTATCCTCCGCCATCTTACCTCCTTCCATACCTCACGGTTATGGAAGTTAAGGAGAGTAAATCCTTAACTAATGGATCCTCTACTTCCTCTTCCCTTAATTCCCTTATCTCCTTAATCCTTATTAACTTCCTCTTCAACCTATGCCTAGAACCTATTTCCGAGAGTACCCTTTCTAAAACCTCCTTCTCATGTATTCCGGTCTTCTCTATGTTGAACTTCTGCCATCCCCACCTAGTCCACATTTCACCCACTACCCTGAATGCCCTTACCTTCATAACGGCCACTTCCTAAAGTTCGAGGTTCCCTAGGTAGCCGCTAAGGTAAGTCAAAGTGATCAGTTAAATTTAAACTTATAAATATAACGCAACCGTTCTCCGCCTTAATCGATGGTAATGCTGTTCTTTTGGGGGGCTTTAATCACTTGTCGATCGTTTCAGTTAACTCCTTATCCTTATTAAGTTCCTTAATTAGTTATTAATGGAAGAGCCCTTAGCGGCTCCTAGAGGGTTACTACTTTCACTTCATATTAACTATCATCAGCCTTCGCAATACCTTTCTATCCCTTTAAAACGGATAATTATCCGCTTTACGCCTTCCTTAACATTTTTACCCGCTCCTAGTTCTTTCTTCTACCTAGCTTCGCCTAATAAGTATGCGTTATAGCTATATGTGCGATACCGAGAACTATCACTTCTTCCTACCAGTTGTCTGAAGGAACGCTTAACCTAGTTACCCAGCATTACTCATCTACTACCGATACCATTAAGAGGCGATTAGCGATCCATGCAAAGCCTACATGCTTTCCTTAATTAATAACGTAAACGTAATAGTACTTTACATAACTTATGAAACTTTTTATGCTTCAATTACCTCGATTTATCCGAAAAATACCCTCTGTATTCTCATTAGCTCGGGACCTGTACTATCGTCCCCTACTAAGGCTCCCTTATCATTAACTACTAATCCCGACCTTAATAACGGGCTACCCATATTAACCGTACCTACATCGGCCGTTACCTTAAAAAGTGATCCCAACTCCTCTACTTCCTCGTCGCTAGCTAGTGGGTTAACTAGTAAGCCCCTATTCGAGGTAACCGCTATAGTACCTACTAGGTTAAAACCAGCTATGTCCCTTTGGAGTACTTCTACCTGTAGGGTATCCGATATTATCTTTAACGCCTCCTTACTTAGTAAGGGGCTTACTAATGCGGCCCTATCATTACATAATATTAAATTCGCTACTGCAGTTTCCTTAGTCGGCAATTTTGCCATAAGTATTTCCTTTCCTGCAATCTCGAGTATTTCATCCCTTAAAGATCTTAATTCCTCTTGAGATACGTAAGGGGGAAGTAATACTCCGTTAGAATTCCCCACCACGAATATCCCCAACAGATGAGAACCGTAAACCTCCCGCCTTAAGACGGGTACCCCTAAGGTCTCCTCTAATGATTTAAAGATCTTATCAGGTAAGGAAGGAGGAGCTAAAGCGAAGAAATCGTTAGCGTAAATAAAGGCGCCTATACTGGAGGAACCGTAGATCCTTAATTTCTCTACCCCCAATTTCCCACCGGGGTTTAAGCTAAGCTTACCTCCGCGGTATCCTCATCTACCTTTTTTACCTTTACCTTAATCCTCCTAGGAGGTCTCTCCCTATTCCTTTCCCATATTTTTTCATTAACATCATTACCTATTACTACCCTCTCTACCTTCAGGTGCCTTCTGACGAATTCCCTTATAAGTTTAATAGCTTTATTCGCCCTCTTAGGCCTAGGTACGAAATAAGCATACCTTAAGGGTATCGTATACATCCTCTCCTCCGACATGAAGCCCTACCCTCCCCTAAGCTTTTAATCTACCTCTTCTCCAATGTCTCCTCTTGTAATATCTAGGGGCCTTCCTAAGGGTTTTAGCGATGACCCAAGTAGGAGTGGGCCTATTTTGCTTTAACGCTTTAGCTAACCTTTTCTTCTTACCCAACGGCTTAGCTCTAGCCATCCATTCACCTCCTAAACCTTACTTTTACTTCCCTCCTTAACCTCCTATCTAATTCGAGCAGTAACTTCTTAAGTAGAGAATCATCTATAGGAGGCGTTAAGCGTCCTGCTTGAACTAATTGAATTAATTGATTCTCGACAGCTTCAGCGTACTCAGGCCTTATTATCCTTATGTTAGATAACCTTTGTCTAGCTTGAGGGGTTAATATAGATCTTAATACAGCTTCTCTCTCCGCTTCGTACCTCCTCCTTTCCTCCTCGGCTTTAGCTTCCTCTAACATCCTCCTATACTCCGCTAACTTCCTCCTTTTAATTTCCTCCTCTTCCCTATCATAACTTTCCACGGTTATCACCTATTAAGAGTATTTCCTAAGCTCGGGTATTTCTTTTACGAGCTCCCTAAAGACCTTAGTAGCTATCCTATCCAAGAAGGATCTACCCCTAGGGGTAAGTACCCGTCCTTTATTTCCTAACTTAGTTACTAAACCGGCAGCTTCAAGTTGTTGTAATATCTTCCTTATATTGGATCCCCCCCCTTTTTTTACGTGTTTCCTCTTCATCCCTAGGTCTGCTCTACCTCCGTAAGCCGTCCTAAGGCGTTCAACTCCTACGGGCCCATATAAGTATAACTTTCTAAGTATAGATGCCGCCCTTTTATACCACCAATCCGGATCCTCAGGTACCCTTTCTGCGTGGGGACCGGTCTTAGTATAAAAAGCCCACTCCGGGGGCTTCACCTCCTCCACTTTCTCCTTCAACTGCTTAGCTACCTCCTCTATCAGTTTATCCGCGGGTACGTCGTATACGGTAACCATGTAGCCTTACCCTCAACTTAAGTGACCTATTTATTGACGTTGAGCCCCCTTAATAACTTTTACTTAAGGCTTCCTAGCAGAAATTATGTACCCAGTATGCCTAATCCCTAAAGTAGAGGGCCTAACTCCCTCGATTACCGATACCCTATAATTCCTTAACATAAGCTCTACACATTCTACGAAATGGAAACCTTCCTCCCTTAACCTTATAGCCGTCTTCTCCATTTGGTTCACAGTAGGTACGAAAGCTAGGAAAACGCCTCCGTGCTTAAGGCTATGGAAGGCCGAAGGTATTACTTCCCAAGGGTTGGGCATATCCAAGAACACGGCATCTATTTCGACCTCCTCTATCCCCTTAGTTACGTCCTTGTTCTTTAATACTACACTCTCGCTTAACCCTACTCTAGCTAAATTCCTCTTAGCTAATTCTATATATTCTTCCCTTACTTCGTAGGAGTAAACCTTACCGTCGGGCGCTACGGCCCTAGCTAGGAAAGCCGTTAATACTCCGGATCCCGTACCCGCTTCCACAACTCTTGAACCATTGGATATAGCGGCCTTAACTATCATGTACCCTATATCCTTAGGGTATAGGACCTGGGTCTTCCTTTCGAATAATCCATAAACTAAGTCCTCAAAATTAGGTTTAAGTATGTAAAACTCCTTGCCTAAATGCGTTTTAATTTTAGTCCCGTAAATCCTATTTACTAGCTCCCCCAACTCTATAATCCCCTTATCGGTATGTAACTGGCGTCCATATTCAGCTTTAACGAGGAACTTACGCTTCCTTCCATCGTAAAGTAATACATGGTCCCCTTCCTTTACTTTTTCCATTCGATCCACTTTATAAATAATATTAAAATGCCCTACTTGAAACTTTAACTTTCAATTCTTTCTCCATTAGATACAGAAAACTCGTATAGGAGTACGCCTATTTGAAGTTAACTCACCATGAAGCCCTATCTACTTCCATGTAGGCCTATATGAAATATCATCGAGGCAACCCGACCGATATCATCGAATTCCTGCAAGATTAGGTTTAGGTTTAAGAAGATTATATCCATTGACAATCATGTAGTGAGGATACGTACTATGGCTGTGTAATAGTCATGTATAACTCTTTAACTTCCCTGAAGGGACATCTAAAATTTAATTACACCTAACCGGTAGATGAGTACCGATTATTCGTATTTCTTAATGAAGATAGCTACTACGAGTCAATTCAAGAACTGGTGCCCCCGCCGGGATTTGAACCCGGGTTCTTCGGCTCGAAAGGCCGACATACTTTCGGCCGCGTAGTTGACCGGGCTATACCACGGGGGCACCTATTACTATTCCCCGCTTTGGGGATTTAAACGTTACCTTAGCTTAGTACTCGATTAAATTACGAGTAGAAACGTTTATTAGGTTGACATATATGCTTAAAAATTGCCGGCACCCGGCCATAGGCGGCGGGTCCCACCCGGACTCATTCCGAACCCGGAAGTTAAACCGCCGTCCGCCGTCGCGAGTACTGCGGTCCGCGAGGCCGCGGGAAAGCACGGTGCTGGGTGCCGGCTTTAAGCGGGGGTGCCCGAGCTAGGTCAAAGGGGCAGCCCTGAGGTAGGCTAATGCCTTCAGAACGGCTGTGGCGTAGGCCTGCGCGGGTTCAAATCCCGCCCCCCGCACCAGCCCTTTATCCTTAATATGTTCCCCCGTTATTTCCAAGGTAAAGTTTAAATTATAAAGGACGGAGAAGAAAGGGAGGGATCGATAATGGGAGAGAAGATAAGGACCGTTAGTCTTAGGAGAGCTACAGCCCTAGCTATAATCCTCCTAGTGATTGGCTTAGTAGTAGGATGGGGCATAGAGTACTGGTGGGCTGGCAAGCAAATATCTAAGCTTAAGGATGAGAACTCTAAGCTTAAGAGCGAAGTAAATAACTTAAATAGTAATATAAACAAATTAAAAGATGAAAATTCTAAATTGAAAAAACAAATAAATGATCTTAAATCTAAATATGTTAATTTACTTAATAATACCATAGGCAAATTAGAGAAAGTAATTAACGAACTTAAATCCATAAAGGGAACTAAAGGAGTAATATCCGAGCTAGAAGGGGTGGTAAAGAACATAAAGGGAGCCTTAAAGGGCTGAAAAGCCTTTAATTAGAATTTTCAAGATAATAATTTTTATTTAATCATGGGGCCGCGGGGATTTGAACCCCGGCCACCAGGGCCCAAGCCTGGCAGCCTACCAAGCTAGCCGACGGCCCCTTAAAATAGTGGGCCCGCCCGGATTCGAACCGGGGACCACCCGCGCGTCAGGCGGGTATCCTAACCGCTAGACGACGGGCCCTATTTAAAAAGGATAGAGCTCTAGATTTAAGCTTTATTCCTCCACCTTAAGGACTTCTCCCCCCTTCCTACTTACCGTTACCTCGTCTATACTCCTAATTACCGCTCCGTTCCTAGACATTATTTCGGCTACTTCGCTATAATCTATAGAATTACCCCTTAAAGTTACCTTTATGGTCTCCGTCTTAGCATCCACTTCTACCACGGTTATTTCTACGCTTTGAACCCCCCTTCCAGAACATAAGGTCTTTGATAACTCTATTATGGATAGCTCCCTAGGCTTCAACGCATCTATTATCATTTTAGTTATAGCAACTTCCCCCCTTAGCCTCCCCACTTAATAGCACCTCCTATTAGCGTTACTAGTATTGCTACCGCCAACCCTGATAAGAACATGTATGCCCCGTACTTTAACTTACTTTCACCGCATACTTTACCTAAATAAAAGCCCAATCCTAGGAGTAAGCAACCGGCTATGATTAGGGATGCAAGGAAAGCTAGGGGTACCCCTATTAAGCCCATTAACGAGAGGAAGAAAGGTAATGAAGGTATTAAGGACCCTAAAAGGGGGGATAGGGAATCGATAATGGCCGCTAAGAAAGCCACGTAACGGCTAGCCTCCGATATTACCGAGTTATCTAAATTCGTAAAAAGCGATCTTTCCAGCTCCTTCACCTCCCTTATCCTTTCAGCCCTTTCGGTCATGAATGCACCGGCGAAACCTGAAATGCCCATAGCTAAACTTGCCCCTAAAACGGTACTAACTATTACCTTAGGGTTAAGAGCCCCAGAGATCCTAGCTCCTATTACTACACCTACGGAAGTAAGCAATCCGTCAAACATATTCATTATGAAGTATCTCCTGAGTATCTCTCCAGCTTTAAGTAGCGAAATATAGTATCTCGCTCTCCTTAATACGTAGGAAAGGGGTATACTATCAGAATCCAATATCGACACTTTAAACTTACCACCTCGCCCCCCTAAAGCTAGATAGCCTAAGAGCGGGGGACGGAATACTTATATTCAACCGTAAATACCTCTCGCTATCCACCGGTTATAATAACATCCACTACAGTTTATTTAAACTTTCCGTTTAGGTACCCTCTTAAGGAGGGTACCTAGAGGGTTGTTCTAAGGCTTGAAGGGCGCCCTCCCTTAGAAGTCTATTAATGAACTTAGGTAGCTCGCCTATGTTAACCCTTACCTGTCTCCAACTATCCCTATCCCTTACCGTAACCGTGGAATCTTCGAGGCTTTGCCTATCTACGGTAATAGCAAAAGGTATACCTATCTCGTCCGCTTTAGCGTATCTCTTCCCTATACTACCTTCCTCTTCTAAGATCACCGTTAAGCCTTCCTTCTTTAACTTTCCATAAATTTCCTTAGCTATCCTGCATAACCCTTCCTCCTTAACTAAGGGGAAGACCGCTACCTTAATTGGGGCTAGTTCCTTAGGTAAGGAAAGTATTATCCTACCCTTCCTTTCCCTATATGAGTACTCGAGTACGACGTAGAGTAACCTCTCGATGCCGAAAGAGGGTTCAGCTACGTGGGGGAGGAACCTCTCTACATAATCCTTCTCCTCCCTTTCTACTACTATTAAATGCTCGTTATTTAACTTGATGGAGCCTATCCCCTCTATGTTTAGCTCTAAACCCCCTTTGCTTAAAGCTTCAACTACCTTTCTACCATCTAAGGAATTAAGGTTACTAAGTATTGCAGGTAATTTATCTTTACCGAAATCCCTTATTATATTCTTTACTATGGGTTTTACCTGTAATACCTTTCTTACTTCCCCCTCACCTTTGAACCTATACGCCCTTAAATCCCTACCGGAGTACTCCATATGTTTTTTAAGATCGTAATCCGTCCTATAGGCATGTCCTGAAACCTCTACCCATCCCCATCTTTCCGTAAGGACTACTTGATCAAAAGTTTGAGAGGAGTAATGGGCCTTTTCCTGAGGACCCTTCTCCACGAACATTTGTTTATCGTCAGGGATCCCTAAGTAATTTAGGAACTTCTTAGCTAAAGCCATGAAGAAGGCATTCCATTCGTTAGCTATAAATCCTTCCTCAAGCGCTTCGACTACCTTTATCTTAATGGGTTCCCTATTACCATACCTCAATATAGATATTCTCTCCCCTGCTACTTCCTCTAAGTAAGTACATGAAGGATTTAAAGGGTCGAAGAAGAGTTCTATTTCCATTATGGTGAATTCCCTAAGCCTAATCGGCCCCTGTCTAGGTGATATTTCGTTTCTCATAACTCTTCCTATTTGAGCTATACCTAAAGGTAATTTCCTGCCCATAACTTCATATATCCTATGGAAATTAAGGAACATCCCTTGGGCCGTTTCGGGTCTAGCGTAACCTACCTGCTCGCTATAGGGCCCTATAGTAGTTTTAAACAATAAATTAAACTTACTTACGGGACCTAAGGTACCGCCACACTCTGGGCATTTCACACCCTTTTCAGCTATTAACCTATTCAGCTCCTCCTCCCGGAGCCCTTCTAATCCCGTTAAACCCTTCTCCTCAAGTAGGTGATCCGCCCTGAATTTCCTACCGCATTTAACGCATTCAACTATATAATCCGTAAAGTGCTCTATATGGCCTGATGCTTCGAAAACCTTTGATGGAGTTATAATGGGGGTCTCTATCTCTACTATGGTTTCCCGGTAGGGTTTAACGAACACTTCCCTCCATTTCTCAATTATATTATTTTTAAGCCCTACCCCTAAGGGGCCTAAGCTTATGAAACCGCCTATACCACCATATATCTCATAGGATTGCCAGAAGAAGCCTCTCCTCTTAGCTAACCTACTAATCTTCTCGTACTTATCTTCCATTAGCTCACCTATAGGCCTAGCTTAAGTTATGTTATAATTAGTTTACGTATTACCCATATTTAAGGGGTTATGCCTCTTAGTTCCTAAAACCGTTATAAGGTAAGGAGCTAAAATAGCTACGGTGGCTGAGATGACTTCAAATCTCTACTTAAACCCGCCTTGTGTTCCCTTCGGGGGGTTTAGCAGGAAGTTCGACGAAACTCCATTTACGTTAATAGGGGTACCTTTAGAGGCCACGGTAAGTTATAGGCCCGGTACTAGGTTCGCTCCTTTAAGGATAAGGGAGGTATCTAGGGAGTTGGAAACATATAGCTTAAGAGCTGGTTTGGATTTCGAAAAGATAGGCGTATATGATGCGGGTGATTTAACTTTATTTCAAACCGATTTAATTAAGAACTTAAACCTTATAGGAAATACTTTTAAAGAATACGTGGGGAAAGGTAAGAGAGTAATTATATTAGGAGGAGAACATACGCTAACTCTAGCTTGCATAAGGGAGTTAAGCAAGGAACCGACCTTATTAATAGATTTCGACGCTCACATGGACTTAAGGGACGAATACCCTCTAGGTTCTAAGGTAAGCCATGCTACCGTCATGAGGAGGGTAAGCGAATTAAGTAACGTTAGCTTAATCGAAATAGGTGTTAGGGGCTTCTCGGAGGAAGAATATGAATACGCTAAGAAGGAGGGGGTAACGGTCTTCTACTTACGTTCTGGCGCTATAAATGCAAACAAATTCTTACGGCGCGTAAAGGAGGAATTAAGCAAAGTCGAAAGGGTTTACCTCTCGATAGATATGGACGTTCTAGATCCCTCTATAGCCCCAGGGGTAGGCAACCCAGAACCAGGAGGGTTAACTTTACATAGTTTATTAAATTTGATAGCTAGCATAGTAAGCGATAAGATCGTCGCCTTCGACGTAGTTGAGGTATGTCCTCCTTATGATATATCCGATATAACTTCCTTTACCGCTGCCAGGGTAGTATACGAAGTAGCTTCACTTATATGGAGGGTTTTAAAGAAGGGCAGGGTTAGTAACTAAACGGTAGGTCGTAACTGAGGTAACCTCTGATCCTCTGATAATACCTTCCAATATTTACGGAAATTCTTACGACAAAACTTAAATCATACCCAGGCTACTTACCCTCTAGGGATAGGATGGGGTCCTCAACTACGCGTTGGAAGCCTTACGTATGTTTGAGGTGCCATAGAGTATTCGAAGCCAAGGATATGGAGTTATTACCTGGGATCCATTGCCCTTATTGCGGATATAGGATAATAGCTAAAACTAGACCCCCTATAGTTAAGAGGGTTAAGGCCGTTTAATAGGAGCCAACTTTTATATATACCTTCACGTAAGTGATGTTAAGGGTTTAAGGAAATGGGAGAGAAAGAGGAGAAGGAACAACCCGAACTACTTGTACCGTTAGAGATATACTTAGCTTCGGGCATTAGGATAGGAACCCATATTAAAAATAAGTTCATGGAACAATTCATCTATAGCGTAAGGCCCGATGGCCTTTACCTCCTAGACGTGAGGAAAATAGATGAACGTATAAGGATAGCTGCCCGCTTTATAGCTCAATACGAACCAGAGGAAATAGTAGCTGTGTCCGCTAGGTTGTACGCTAGGAAGCCCGTACAGAAATTCTGCGAATACACCGGTGCAATACCCATAGTGGGTAGGTTCATGCCGGGTACCTTCACTAACCCTAGCTTAAGGAACTACATAGAAGCCGAGTTATTAATAGCTTCGGATCCGAGAGCCGATTATCAAGCGCTAACTGAAGCGGGGGAAGTAGGAATACCGGTAGTCGCTTTATGCGATACGGACAGCATATGTAGTTACGTAGATTTAGCTATACCAGCGAATAACAAGGGTAGGAAGTCCTTGGCATTAATATACTGGTTGCTAGCTAGGCAGGTATTAAGGGAGAGAGGGGAACTACCCCAGGATAAGGACCTACCCGAGGGACCAGACGCTTTCGAAACAAAGGCAGTAACTTTGGAGAAGTAGGTGGAAATTAGGTCATGGCTAGGGTAAGGGAACCCTCAGTAGCCGGTACTTTCTATGAAGCCGAACCCGCTTCTCTAAGATCTAGGATAGAGTGGTGCTTCAAGCATAGCTTAGGTCCCGCTAAAATACCGGTAGTAAACAAATTAGGAAAGAGGAACTTACTCGGCTTAATATCCCCCCATGCTGGTTACCTCTACTCCGGACCTATAGCTGCGCACGGTTACAGCGCCCTAGCCGAGGACGGATGTATAGACGTAGCGGTTATACTGGGACCTAACCATCACGGAGTAGGTGCGCCTATAGCAGTATATCCGGAGGGCGTTTGGAGAACCCCCCTAGGGGAGGTAAAGGTAGCTAACGAACTAGTTGGTAAGCTAGTAAAGGAATCTAGCATTGTAGAGGAAGATGAAGAAGCTCACCTCTTAGAGCATTCGATAGAGGTGCAATTACCTTTCCTCCAATATATTTACGGTGATAACTTCTCCATACTCCCCATAACCATGTATCTACAGACCCCGGAGGCCGGCATGGAATTAGGTAAGGCTTTAATAAAGGTACTCGAAGGGTTAAATTTCGTAATAATAGCTAGTACCGATTTCAGCCACTATGAATATTACGAGGTAGCTAAGAGGAAGGACAAAAGGGCTATAGAAGCAATCCTTAAGATGGAGCCTAAGGAGCTTTATAATAGAGTGATAGAAGAGGATATAACTATGTGCGGTTATGGCCCCGTTATGACCCTACTATATGCGTTAGGGGAGGTAGGAGGGATTGAAGCAAAATTACTTAAATACGCTACTTCAGGGGACGTTACGGGAGATTACTCTTCAGTAGTAGGTTACGCGAGTATAGCCTTTAAGAAGGGGTAAGTAAGGAGGATGAATGTAGAGGCGAGGAAGGAGGAACACGTAAGGATTTGCCTTAAGGGAGATTGTGTGGAAAGCGGTTCTCCTTTATTTGAAGAAGTTTACCTAATCCACGAAGCGTTACCCGAAGTGAATTTAGACGAGGTAGATACTGCGACGGAATTCTTAGGTCACGAATTCTCAGCGCCCATAATAATTACCGCTATGACTGGCGGATTCCCTTTAGCTGAGAAGATAAACGGAGCTATAGCGGAGGTAGTAGAAGAATTAGGATTGGGGATGGGGGTAGGTAGCCAGAGGGCTGCAATAGAGAGGGAGGAACTTAAACGTACTTATTCCATAGCTAGGGAAAAAGCCCCTAATGCCTTTATAATAGCTAACATAGGCGCTAGTCAATTAGGATTGGGTTACGGCCGCGAGGAGCTCGTTAAAGCGATAGACATGGTTAGAGCCGACGCGTTAGCCATACATTTAAATCCATTACAGGAGTGCCTTCAAGTAGAAGGTGAGCCGAAGTATAAGGGTATTTTAAATAAAATAAAGGAATATTCAGGTTACCTACCGGTTCCCGTAATAGCTAAGGAAACAGGAGCTGGAATCTCCAAGGAAGTAGCGGAGAGCCTAGTTAAGGCAGGCGTAGCAGCTATAGACGTAGGAGGTTTAGGAGGTACCAACTTCGCTATAATAGAGGGATTAAGAGCTAAAGAGAGAGGTAAGAAGCTTTACGAAGTCATGGGCTTTACTTTCTCCAATTGGGGTATACCCACTGCGATATCGATAATAGAGGTAAGGACAGTAACCCCTACCTTACCTTTAGTAGCGACGGGAGGGATAAGGAGCGGTTTAGATATAGCTAAAGCCATAGCTTTAGGGGCCGATATGGTGGGTATAGGGTTACCTGTTATAAGGGCCTTAATGAAGGATGGGAGGGAGGGGTTAAGGGAATTAATAAATAGGTACATACTGGAGTTAAAGATAGCTATGTTCCTAACGGGTTCAAGTAAGTTATCCGATCTCAGGAAGAAACCTTTAGTACTATCCCCTAGGATAGTGTCATGGATGGAACAAAGAGGGCTAAAATTGAGGAGATAGAAGGGCGCTATACCCTCCTTCCCCTCCTCCCTCCCGGTTTCCTTATGGTATCGCTAGGTATCGGAGTTACGTCCTCTATCCTATCTACCATTAATCCCGCCCTTACTAAAGCCCTTATAGCGGGCCCCGCCCCAGGCCCCGGGGTCTTAGGGCCATAACCTCCGGGAGCCCTAACCTTTACATGAACCCCTACAATACCCTTAGCTAAAGCCTCCTGAGCTGCCTTCATAGCGGCTTGCATAGCCGCCCAGGGGCTTGGCTTATCCCTATCAGCCTTAACTACCATACCTCCGCTAGCCTTAGCTATAGTCTCCGATCCAGTTAGATCGGTTATCAATATTAACGTATTATTATAACTAGCGTATATATGCGCTATACCCCACCTACCTTTCTTCTCGCCCATTTTCTAGGCCTCCTCACTTAGACTTAACGCCTATTTTAGCGTAAGGCGAGCCCTGATAAAAACTTATCTTAGATTCCTCCCCCCTAGTTACTAAATGACCCGGGCTCGTAACCCTCTTACCATCTATAGCTATATGGCCGTGAGTTATTAACTGCCTAGCGTGGTATACGGACTTAGCCATACCCTTAGAGTAAACTATGGTCTGCAACCTCCTTTTCAGTATATCCTCTACGGTTAAGCTTAAGACGTCATCTAATACTGCATCCTGGCTGGGTAGTATACCCATGAGATATAACCTCCTAATTAATACTTTCTCCTGTTCTTGCCTTAAATCGCTAGGTAAGCTCAATAACTTCCTAGCGTGAGCCCTTATTTTCCTCAATATGGTCTTGGCTATCCAGAGTTCCCTTTTATTTCTTAATCCATATTTACCTACTAATTCGAGCTCCTGAAGCAATACGTCCTTTCTCCACGGATGTCTAGGGCCTTCCCATTTACGCCTACACCTCTTAGGATCGCCCAAAGCTTATCACCTTTAACCCTTCTTAGCCCCTTTAGTTACTCCTACGGTTACGCCCGTCCTACCGGTAGTCCTAGTCCTTTGACCCCTTACCTTCAGCCCTAAAGCATGCCTTGTACCTTTCCAACACTTTATCTTTTTCATTAACTCTATATCTCCCTTAACTTTAAGTATTAACTCGGAACCTATTAAATGTAAGTCCTTACCCGTTTCAGGATCCCTAGGCCTATTTAGGAACCAGCCAGGAAATCCTAGTTTGTGTAGCTCCCCTACCGCACTATCTACCTTCTTTATGTCACTTTCACTTAATGATCCTAACTTAATGAAGGGATCTAACCCTAACTTCCTAGCTAATCCTATAGCCGTATTTACACCTATCCCCTTAAGCCTAGCTAAAGCGTAAGCTAACCTCTTATCACCCTTTAAGTCAACTCCCGCTATCCTTACTATCGGTTTAAACTCCTCAGGCACGGGATCACCTTACTACTCTAAGTCCCTAAGCATATTCATCTAAGGTTGTTTAAAAGATTATCCCTTCTTAACTTACTCTCCCCAAGCTACCCTAGGTTAAAAATAATCATCAAGCGTAGTTTCCTCCTTACTTTTTACAATTAACTCTCCTTCACCTTTCTCCGCGTACTCCTTAATCCTTCTAGCCAATTCTGAACCTATAGTAGGAAGGGAGGCCAATACTTTAACGTTAGCCCTCCTTAAGTCCTCTAGGTTTTTATAGCCGTGGTTGTAGAGCACCCTAGCCCTTACTCTACCTATTCCCTTTATCCTAGTTAATTCCAATAATTCCTCCTTAACTCCTTCCTTTACCCTCTCCCTTAACCTCAATAATGGAATTAAGTGCTCATATAGCCCTAATACCTTACTTATCTCATAAGCCGAGTAAAGTAACCATTCCGAAACTTGAACTATAGAGTATAAGTCCCCCGGCCCTACATCGTACTTCCTTATTATCGAATCCTCAGGGGCTTCCTCTACCCAATCCCTTAGTAATAAAGCTACTTTAAATTTAGCTAGGTAAATCTCGTATTCGTAAGGATCCTCCGGAGGAGGTACTAGTAATACGTTCATATACTTATTTAATTCCCTTTCCACCTCCTCCACTTCCCCCCTTCTTAAGTAAAGCGGAGGTATTTCGGGCGCTAAGGATATTAAGTGAAGGTAGCCCAATTCGGATACCTTAAGCTTGGACTTCAGTCCTCTGATGAAGGTTACCGCTGTTAGGGGATCTATATAAAGTTCGGAAACTCTCTTACCTAAATAGGTAGCATCCAGCTCTCCTTCATCGTAATATATGAACGAATTGCCCTTAAGGAAGTTAATTACCCTACTTACGTTAACCTTTATAGCTCCTAAAGGGTACTGGGTAGCGTAAAACGTCTTAGATATAAAGGCGTTTATTTCCTCGGGGGTTAAAGGGCCTTCAGTAGCTATTAAGGCTAATATATGAGATCTTAAGGACGGTTCGGAGGCTAGTTTAGACATAACCGGCTCTGGTGGCGATTTAACGTACTGTTCAAGTAGTTTAGTTACTTCCTCCTCCCTCCTAGCTACCAATAGAGCTTCCCCGATCTTATCATATCTAGGCCTACCGGCCCTACCGCAATTATGTACGAGTAAGCCGTTAACGAAGTAGTTATTATTGTAAAGTAAGCTTAAGTTGTATACCGTTATCTCCTTCGATCCTTCCTCTACCTCTAACGACCCCACTCTGTGCTTCTCTAACGAACCATCGGTTAAAGTTACTACTTCATCTCCCTTAGCTAACCTCTTAGCTTCAATCCATTCGTAACCTCCTTTATTAAACCTTAATACTCTATGGTTACCGGTTAATCTAATTTCCCTTCCATCGTCTAGCGATATTACATAAATTTTATCGACCTTCGACTTAAAGTAAGCCACTATAGGGCTAGCTTCTAAATGACCTTTATCTAAGTTAAAGGTTAATAAGCGACGATCTAATATTTCCTCTACTAAACGCCCTATTTCTAGTTCTTTACCGTTAGCTAACAGGATTCTTTCGCTATAAGGTAAACACATCTGTTTGTATTCCATAACAGGTATATCTTCATAAATTCCAAGTTCTCGATCATACCTCCTATAATCGTAAATTACTACCTTCCTAGCTGGTAAATTAACCCCGGCAGCTAAGGTAGGCGTCGCTACTATTACCTTTAATAAATTACCCCTGAAGCCCTCCTCTATTTCATTCCTAACCCTATAGGTTAATCCAGCGTGATGAAAAGCTACGCCGTACCTTACGCATTTAGCTAATTGTTCAACTACGCTATTCCTCTCGGCCTTGAGTAATTTCCTAGCTAAATCTACTAAAAGCTCCCTTTCCTCGCTTCCCAATACCCTCCTTACGCTCTCGGAAAGCTTATTAGCTAACCTTACCGCTCTATGTCTAGTACCGGCGAATACTAATACCTGCCCTCCTTCCCTTATACTTTCATTAATTAACTCCGATAGTGAGGCGCCTGTACCTACCCTACCGTCGCCATAATATATCCTATCGCCGTAAAGAACTCCCTCCTTCAACGGTACCGGACGCCATTCGCTAATTACCAGCTCGGCGTTAAGCCAACGCGCTATTTCCTCGGCGTTCCTTATAGTAGCGCTTAAAGCTATTATCTGTAAATCACCTAAGTAGTGAAGTAATTTAGCTAATACCATTTCGAGAGTAGGACCTCTTTTGGGTTCATTAACTAAATGTACTTCATCCGCTACTACTACCTTTACCTCCTTTATCCATCTCACTTTATGCCTCAATAGGCTATCAGCCTTTTCATTAGTGGTAATAATTATGTCGTAATCCGAAAGCCATGGGTCGGAACTATCGTAATCGCCGGTAGTTAACACTACCTTAAGCCCTAATTTCGAGTAATAATTTAACTCGGAATACTTTTCGGAAGCTAGGGCCCTTAACGGGGTCAAGTATAGGGCTTTACCTCCCCCTTCCGTTAACTTCTTCAAGATAGCTAATTCAGCTATTAAGGTCTTACCCGATGCTGTAGGAGAGCTAACTACGAGGTTCTTACCCTTCAGTACTCCTTTCCTTATAGCTTCCTCTTGAGGCGGGTAAAGTTCATTTATACCCCTCTCCGATAAGCATTCCTTTACCTTTTCCGATAGCGGCAATTCGCTTACCTTAATGCTCCCTCCCCCTACGTTCTCTTTATGTAACCTGGTCTAGGCTCATAAATTTCCCCTTCATTTTTCAAATGCCTTAAGGCGTTCTCTATAAAGGCCCTTTCTAACCCTTCCTTTTCCCCCTTCTTGATTAATTCCTCTATTTTCACCCCCTTACCCTTACTCTCTTCCTCTCGGGCTTTTATCAATTCCATTAGCTTAGCGAATTTCTCCCTTTGGGATTTAGGCTTCCCGGTCATTACTATATCTATGTCTATAGCTTTAGTTTTAGTATCCAATCCTACACTACGGAGGAAGTATAACATTAAGTCTATAGCGGCTTCTACGTCCTCTATAGTAACTATATCCTTTAATTTCATCCTAGCTTGGGCTTCCGCTAACCTTATTAAAGCTTCCAGTTGCCTAGGCGTAATAGCTATTGGGGACTCCGGGTTCTCGCTCTTCCTCCTCATTTCCACGTAAAATTCTACTATCCTCCTCTTAGCTTCCTCTGAAAGCTTAGGCTTAATGTACTTCCTAGCGTAAGCTATGTACTTTTTAAGTAATTCCGGCGGTATTATATCTTCATAACGCTCATTAAGGGCTTTACTGTGTAATTCCACTACATGTTGAGCTAATTCTAGATCCCTATCGGATTGCGGTTCATCCGTTATTACGAATATTAAATCAAATCTAGACAATATAGTTACCGGTAAGTCTATGTTCTCCGCTATGGTCCTTTGGAACATATACCTGCCGAACGCTGGATTGGCTGCAGCTAATATGGACGTCCTAGTGTTAAGCGTAGCTACGATACCTGCCTTAGCTATGCTAATAGTATTATGGAGTACTAAGCCGTGGGATACGAAGAGGTGGTACGGTTCGACTGTTACATCGTAAACCCACTCCGAATCATTATTACTGAGTTCCTCTACCTTCTCTACCTTTAATAACTTAAGGTTGCCCCTAGAGTTTCTCTCCGGTTCCTCGAGTATCACTAGATAATCACCCCCTTTGGTTATTATACGTGAAGGTATGCCTAAAGCTAAGAGGGCGTCCTGTAAACCCTCAGCTTCCGCCCTAGAGGAAGTTTCTACGTAGTTATCCTTCAAGGAGGGGAGGGATGCCTTAACTTCGAGTTCGCTATTTCCTTTAAGCGAGAAAGCCCTCTTAAGGAAGAGGTTAAGGGGTTCAGGTACCTTCTGGCCGCTTAGGAACTTGTACTTCAGAACTCCAGGTACCAGGGTACCGGGCTTAACTTCCTCCGCCCTTACAGTAGCAAAGCCATTACCGTCCCATATTACTATCGGATGCTCCGGGGTAACGGTTATGCTCCTCCCATTACTAAAGTAAAGCTTAATGAAGCGGCTAGGTGCTTTATGTCTGCTTACCCTATCCGCCTTAGCTATAATTACATCCTTCTTTAAAGGATCGTAAGCTAACAGGTAAATATCGTTTACCTTTAGAACCTCCGTATCCCTACCTTTGATAACTTCCCCCCTGCGTTCCCTAATTAACCTGTCTACGAACTCCCCTATCCTTACCTTCCTACCATCGGCTAGTATTAGTTCGAAATCCTTATGATAACTTTGCTGTTCCATAGCTTCGTGAATACTTACCCTATCCCTAGGGTCCATTTTATCGAATTCATCTATGCAGGCTACTCCCCCATCCGCTAATACCAACGCACCCGCTTCTAGGAAGAACTCTCCGCTACTCTTCTCCCTTACTACCGCTGCTGTAAGGCCAGCTGCCGTCGAACCCTTACCCGTAGTGAAAACCCCTCTAGGGGATATGGAAGCTACGTACTTCAATAACTGGGATTTAGCGGTACCTGGATCGCCTACTAGCAGTATATGAATATCTCCTCTTACCCTAACCCCATCAGGGAAGACCTTAGGTACCCCACCGAAAAGTAAGCAAGCGATCGCTTCTTTAATCTTCTCATAACCGTAAATTGATGGAGCTATAGATCTTATGATCTTCGTCTTTATATCTTTATCCTGAGATAGCTCCAGTATTCTCCTTTCGTCCTCCTCGCTTATCTCTATTTCCAATACATCTTTCTTAGGGGTTTCGACGTAGTTAGCATCTATGTAAGTTTTGAAAATAGGGGGCCTATTCCTCTTAAGGCCTTTCTCCTCAATTACCCTTAAGATACCGGTAACTACCGCCCTATCTCCCGGCCTTAATTTATCCACTAAATCGTCCTTCAATATGACTTCTATCGACCTAGGTAACTGGCCCGGCGGGAGCTCCTCTGGCCTCTCTTGAATAACTACTTTTTGCCAATCTATGAACTTACTCTCCTCCGGAACTAACTCCAATTCCCTTTTCTTGGTATTATCCTCTAGGAGTGCTTGAGAACTTAAAGGTCTGAACTTATCGCCCTCCTGTTTAACCTTTATAACTTCTCCAGTAGCGTGGTCCTTAAAGGCTGCTTCGACCATTAGATGCTTTACCGGAGTTATCCTAGTTACTATACCTTCAACCGTAATTAACTTACCGATGTGTTCCGATCTTAAACCCCTTAATGAAACTACTTGGGTTTCAGGTAACCCTCTAAACCTAACGGTTAGCCTATCTACTTGACTAGCATAATAAGAGTGCTCTACCTTTAAGACCTCCATTAAAGCCTCCGAGGCCTCCTTTATCATCTCAGTAGGTCTTTCTATAACTAATTTCGAAAGCTCTCCATCGTAACTTATTAAGTCATCGAAATCCACTACTAGGGATATCTCCTTATTAGCAGCCATTTCCCTAATTCTTTCCCTATATTTATATCTCCCATTTACGTCCTTAAAACCCTTGAAGAAATCGACGAATTTGGCCTTATAATCTACCTTCTCTACTATTATTTCCTCTTCCATTAACTACATCCCTCTAAGCTACTTACTAACTCCTCCTCCCAGCGATTAATTAACGAAGAGAGAGTTAAGTACAGGACTCCTTCCTCCAGGCTCATACGCTCTAAGTGCTCCTTACTCCTGGAAGATAACGAAATGCCTACTATCTTCTGCAATCTTAACCTTATTAAATCTATTATTACTTCCATAAGCTCTTTAAACTCTAATGAACGTTTAACTTCTTCCGAGGTAATTCCGTTTAACATAACTCTCACCGAGACGTAGAAATCCTTACTTAAAGGTACTAGTTCCCTTGACTTCTCCTCTTTCCAGTAAATTCTCTTAATTTTAACAGCCAGTAAGTTAAGTAATTTAGTTACATCTATCCGCGAACGTATTAATTTATTTAAATCGTTATACGTTAAATTCCCGAATTCCTCACTCAAACCTACTTCCCTTAAGACATCTAGTACTGGGTTCGATCCCTCCTCCTTCCTTAGCGTCCTACACATTAAGCAACTATGTAGGGTCTTTAAGCTAATTTTCAATAAATTACACCCAAAGTAAAAAAGGAGGGAAGGTCTTAGAGGTTTACGGATAGAGTAGAGTAAAAGTAGTCCCTTATATGTGGCTAGATGTCCTCCACATACTTATTTAGCCGATATCCTCCTAGCCTCCCTCTCAGTCTCCCTTAACATTAATATATCTCCTAGCCTTACCGGCCCTTTGACATTCCTAGTAAGCACCCTACCCTTATCCCTACCTGCTAATACTTTACACCTTACCTGGGTTACCTCCCCGCAGACCCCAGTCCTACCTATTATTTGTACTACTACTGCCGGGGTAGCATCCCCGAACTCCTTGTATTCGGTCTCAGACATACTCATCGCGTATATGTATTAAAACCGTATATAAACTTAAGGGTACGATACTCATTTACTAGCACTAGCCTTAACCCTTATTTCAGATAGTTGTTTTACTATTTCATCTATTAAATCCTTAGCCCCTCCTTCCTCTACTATGCAAGCGGAGGCAGCGGCTACTTCTATGCCAGCTGCCTCTCCTAACTTCTTTTTAGATGGTACGTAAACGTAAGGTATTTTCTTCTCGTCGCAAAGTAAAGGTAAGTGAGCCACTATCTCCGGGGGATCTACATCCTCCGCTATTAGGACTAACTTAGCTAATCCCCTCTCTACAGCCTTAGTAGTTTCATTAGTTCCTTTCTTTATCTTACCCCCCGTCTCCCTAGCCCTCCTTAAAGCTTCGTAGGCCTTCTCAGCTAGTTCGCTGGGTACGTTAAATTTTACGTAAAACGGTTTCTCGGAAGACATACCTCACTCCCCAACTTCATCGCTCATTTTAACCCTACGATGCTAAGACCTAAAATATATGTAGATAGATTTAAATCTTTCCGTAAGCTTTACGGATGGGACGAGGGTAACGCTATGCCTAAGTTATTGAAGTGTAGTTTCTGCGGTAAGACTATAAAGCCTGGTACAGGGATAATGTACGTTAAGGAGGATGGTACCATACTTTACTTCTGCTCGAGTAAATGTAGGAAGAACTCCCTTAAGCTTAGGAGAAATCCCGCTAAACTTAAATGGACCGAGAAATATAAGAGGCCCTCTTCCTAAAGTCTATCCAGGTTAAACAGGGAAGGAAGGTCATGGAGAAGAGGATTAGATCGCCAATAGTAGTAGTATTAGGTCACGTAGATGTAGGTAAGACCACCCTGTTAGATAAGATTAGAGGTACTGCCGTAACCCTTAGGGAACCCGGTACGATGACTCAACATATAGGGGCTTCATTCCTACCTTGGAAGGCCTTAGAGAGTATATGCGGGGATTTACTTAAGGCGATCAAGGCTGAAGTGAAGATACCAGGACTTTTAGTAATAGATACCCCAGGGCATGAAGCTTTCGCTAATTTAAGGCGCAGAGGGGGGAGTATAGCGGATATAGCCATATTAGTAGTGGACGTACTTAAGGGGTTCGAGAAGCAGACTTATGAGAACCTGGAAATACTTAGAAGTAGGAGAACGCCGTTCTTAATAGCCGCTAATAAGATAGATAAGATCCCTGGCTGGTCGTCTAAACCCGATACACCCTTCATAAAGAGCATTGTAGAACAAGATGAAAACGTAAGGATTAGGTTAGAAGAACTGCTCTACAGGATAATAGAGGAGCTCTATAAGTTTGGCTTAAGGGGGGATAGGTACGATAGGATTAAGGACTTCGCAAGGACGGTAGCTATAGTACCTATAAGCGCTAAGACGGGCGAAGGGATAGCGGATTTACTCATGGTATTAGCCGGTTTAGCTCAGAAGTACATGCTTAAAAGGCTTTCATATTCCGAAGGGCCAGCTAAGGGAGTAATATTAGAGGTAAAGGAAGAAGTAGGCTTAGGTACGACTGTAGATGTAATAATTTACGATGGGATACTAAGGAAGGGGGATACCATAGTCCTGGGAGGGATGAAGGAACCTATAGTAACTAGGGTAAAAGCTTTACTCATGCCTAAACCCTTGGATGAAATGAGGTCTCCGGAGGATAGGTTCCTCCAGGTGGAGGAGGTTTATGCAGCTTCAGGAGTTAAGGTAGTAGCTCCTTACTTGGATGAAGCTATAGCCGGCGCCCCCCTCTATGCTTGCAGAAGTAATAGCGAAGTAGAAGAAGCCAAGAAACTAATAAGGGAGGAGGTAGCTGGGGTTAAGAGGTTTAAGGAAATAAGCGGTGTAATAGTAAAGGCCGATACTTTAGGTACGTTAGAGGCCTTAACGGAGTATATAGAGGGGCATGGCGTACCGGTAAGGTATGCCGATGTAGGTCCGGTAGTTAAGAGAGACATAGTAGAGGCTAGCTTAGTTAGGAAGGAAAACAAATACTACGGAGTAATACTCGCCTTCAATGTAAAGGTAACCGAGGAAGCTTACTTAGAGGCAAAGAAGAACGGCGTTAAAATATTCACGAATAATATAATTTATAGGTTAATCGAGGAGTACTTGGAGTGGTATAAGGCTACTAAGGAAGCAGATAGAAGGATAGAACTTTCAAAGTTGATCTTCCCAGGTAAAATAAAGATATTGCCAGGTTACGTATTTAGGAGGAGTGACCCTGCTATAGTAGGCATAAAGGTATTGAGCGGTAGGATCAAGCCCGGATACCCCCTTATGAAAGCTAACGGTAAGAGGGTAGGAGAAATATTGCAGATACAGGAGCACGGGGAGAACTTACAGGAGGCCACTACAGGCATGGAGGTAGCTATATCCATTAGGGGGAACATAATGATAGGTAGGCAGGTTAAGGAAGGGGAGATACTTTACGTAGACGTCCCCCTCGAACATGCTGAAAGGTTAGAATCCCTAGAGGAAGCGCTTAGCGAAGAGGAAAGGGGACTACTTAAGGAAATAAGGGAGATTAAGGTTAAAGCTAACCTTTAAGCGATTTCAGGACATATTCCCTATATTCCGCCTTCGGAGTACCCTTCTTTATTACCCTTAAAGAATGCTCAAGTAATTTCCTAGCCCCCTCCTTAAGTACGTCTACTACCGGTACTTCGTAACGGGATTCTAATTCCTCCTTAAGCCTTAAGAACTCCTTATTAGTTAACCCCTTTGCGTTTACCGATATACCGGTTAAGGGTACGTCATAGCCTAGACTATTAATGAGTAAACGCCTTATCATATTTAGTTCAACTTCTATTTCGGGTACCTTAAACGTCTTAAAGCCCTTCCTAAAGAATCTAGGGGCATAAGCATAGATTATTACATCAGGGTACGATCCGTAAAGTATCCCTAGGCCTACCTGTCCATAAGCTGGATGAAGTATACCCCCTTGAGTAGCGGTTACTATTAGTTCCTTTCCCTTCTCCCTTAACCTAACTATTCTCCTCTCTATCTCCCCGGCTACGAAGTCGGAAGGTAGCCTATCGCAAACGACTCCCTCCTCCGCTCCTATAAGTATGCCCGTCTGGCCGGTAGCTATCCAACCTACTTCTATACCTTCCTCCTCCGCAGCTATCGCTAATTCTATTTCGGTGGTCCTCTTACCTACTTCACAATCTGAGCCTACCACCGTAATTATAGGTTTATCCACCGACCATCCGCTCTCATCTAAAACCTTAAGTTCAGGAGGTGGCTTACGGACATCTATTATTTTAACACTGCTTCGCTTAGCTAATCTCCTTAACTTAGGATCCTCCGAAAGGAAGTAATGTAGGCCACTAACTACATCCAATCCTTTCCTTAAAGCTTCCTCTACTACCTCCCTATAACCTTCAGGTAAATAACCTCCTATGGTAGCTACACCTATTATTAAAGCATCAGGGGAGAATTTCAAAGCGTCCTTTAAACTCGATACTATAGGTACTCCCTTCTTGCCTATACCTATGACTTCGCCTGCATCCCTTCCCTTTAACGTGCTATCTATTACCGCTACTATTTCATACCTTCTACCGTGAATTAGTAAGCCATGTCCGGTTTTCGCGAAACCGTCCCTCCAATGCCCTTCAGCTAGTATTACAGCTTTTGCTGGATACTTAGGGTTAGGATCGGATAGTTTACTTATGGGCTTAGGTAATAGTTCGACAGGCCATATCCTCTCATTCATAACACTCCTCATCTAAGTAACCTTTTACTTAAACTTATTTTCCACTATCATTATTTACGCTTAAACTTCTACTTCGAGTATTATCGTTACCGTGTTTAGCGGATCCTTCAATAACTTCACTATATTCCTACTTAAATGAACGGCTGCTTTATCGGCCCCTATCATTACCGTCCTAGGATCTACGTAATAACTCCTCCTGAAGACTAGAGAGGTAGTAGAAGTTAATAGTAATCTCCGCGATCCCCTACCTATTACTTCCTCTCTCAACCCCCCTACCTCAATTATGGCTTTTACAGTACTTCCCTCCGTCCTAAGCGCCTCCTTAACCTCCTCGGAGAGCGTAAATGCGGATTTATCAGCCCTGACGGCTATTATACAATCACCCTTAAGCGTAACGTAATCCTCCGTAGTTACTTCCATGGTGCTCCTGTGAGTAGCGGTTACGTTAGGGTGTCCTTTAGCCCTTATGATGTCCGTTACTTTAATCCGCGAACCCCTCGAGCCCCCTTAGCTTTACGAAGCAACAACTACCCCTTTCCCTTACGATGTATTTTTCAATATTTTCCTTAATGACGACCTTTAGGGTTTGAAGGAGGGAAGTACCTATTGGTATTACCATTATACCTCCCGGTTTAAGGCATTCCATTAGCTTAGGTGGTATTTTAGGTGCAGCTGCGGTAACTAATATCCTATCGAATTCGTCCCTAAAGGGGAGGAGGGAACTACCATCACCATTTATTACGCTGACCCTATCGTCATAGCCCGCCCTCCTTAAATTACGTTTAGAGAAGGAAGCTAACTCCCTAAAGTATTCTATTGAACATACGTAACCTCCCCCGCCCCTCGGAGCTACTATTTCAGCGCAAAGCGCTGCGTGATAACCGCTACCCGTACCTACTTCTAGGACCTTCAATCCCTCCCTCAACTCGAGTTCCTCGCACATTATAGCGCACATATGAGGAGCGCTTATCGTTTGACCAGAAAGTATAGGTAAAGGCATATCTAGGTAAGCGTACCTCCTATACTTCGGGAGTACGAATTCCTCCCTAGGGACTTTTAGAAGAGCCTTAGCTACCCTATCGCTCTTAACATACCCTTCCCTCCTTAACTCCTCTACTAATCTCTGCCTCTCCTCCTCGAAGGATCGGCCCATCCTATTTGAACCACTCTTCAAGGGTGGATTGAGTTGAAGTCTCTTTAAAGGCTTTTAAAGCTCTCCTAACAGCATTCCTAACTCTCTCCTCCGAGAAATCGTGCTCCTCGCATAAGAACTCTACTAAGCCTTCCTCATCGGGCGCCCTCCACCTTAAAGAATAATTATCCGTAACCTTAGGCTTTAAGAACGCCTCCCTTATCTCCTGAGGATCTACAGGGAATTCAGCCCCTTTAAGTAACTTTAAGGCCTTATCTAACGAACCTAGCTCCTTTATTAATTTAAGGGCCTTCTTAGGACCTATGCCTTTAACCCCTTCGGGATTGTAATCGGTACCGAGTAAAATAGCTATATCTATCAATTGCGACCTAGTGATACCGAGCTCCCTTAGGTTCTCCTCTAAGGCTATAAGCTCAGGCGATATCTCGACATATGTATCCCTCCTAGGTAACTTCCTCCTCCCCGATATGGTAAGGTTCCTTATTAAACGAGGAGTACCGTAAAGTAAGGAATCGTAATCCTGGCTAGCAGAAGCCCAGGCGTCCCCTTTAGCCGCCATGTAAGCTGCTTGAGCTTCGCCCTCCGAAGGAGCTTGAACCCAAGGTATCCCTAATAGATCTAGTAACTTTTTGGCATCCTCTACCATAGGTTCAGTAAGCTTGGAAGTTTGCTGGGCGTACATTTTAGCAGCCCTTAGGTCACCGGTTTTTAAGGCCTCTTCGTACTTCCTTAAGGCCTCCTCCTTATGTTTCATCCTCCTTAGTAATTCAACTTTCTTTATCTCAGGAGGAATACCATCAAATACGTAAACGAGCTTAATTCCCTCCTCTAATAAGTTAACAGTACGGTATAATAATCCATTTAGATGGCTGGTTATCCTACCCTGGGAATCCATCAAGGGTGTCCCATCCGGTTGCCTTATGGTAGCTAAGAATTGATAGAGGGCATTATAAGCGTCTATGGCGATAACCCTATTCCTAAGCTCGCTTAGGCTTATTTCCCTTTTAGCTACTATTAAGTCCTTTAAGTCTACGCCCACGTTATGTCACCCTTGCTTCACTAAATATATCATCCTCTCCTCTTTTTTAATAGTCTCTACGTGAACTACTCCTCTCAGCTCTAGTATCATTAATAACTTCCTGAATTCCCTAATACTTAAACTATATTTCTCCCTAAGGGAATTATAAAGGTCCCTCTCTTTAGCTATCCCCCTTCTCCTCTCTAACTCGCTAATTAAAGCTATATAAGGCGGTAAGGCTACCATAGCTACTATACGTAATAGGATAACTTAGAGACTTTAGCTTCCCTTAAGCTCTTAGCTCTTTCACCCCACATCTTATAGTACCTTATCATATCTTGGGTTATTGATGGCTTAACCCTCCTTAAGGCCTCTAAGAAGTGCCTCATGCCGATCTTAGTAGAATTTATATTCTCCCTTAAAGCCATCATACCGGCTTCCCTGACTATTACAGCTAG
>Ga0190313_1000134_pt1 | contig 47976 bp, 48 predicted proteins | sample 4870071011_MG_FD_169989 | JGI IMG/M metagenome (GOLD analysis project Ga0190313, IMG submission 169989) | Hydrothermal vent sediment bacterial communities from Southern Trench, Guaymas Basin, Mexico - 4870-07-10-11_MG | ecosystem: Environmental > Aquatic > Marine > Hydrothermal vents > Sediment ... | reverse complement strand
ACGAGTGGGATATACCCAAGATTGAGCCTCCAAAAGAAGGTAAGAAAGATTGGTTCCTTAGAATGCAAATTCTTGATGGAGATACACTTGAGCCAATTAAAGGAGCTGATATTATTGTTTTTGCCGGTCCAAGCAATCCAATACATGTGAAATCTGATGATCAGGGCTTTGTTTTTGTAAAAAGTGTTCCTAGAGAGGCCGTTAAGGTGGATATCAGAGCGAAGGGATATAGGGACAAGGAAACAGTTGTGCCCACGTTTCCTGATCCAAACCCTAGAAACTATGTAACAGTTACTTTAAGGGCTGCTGAAAGAAGAAAAAGAACCCCAGTCAAAGTGGAAGGGTTGGATGTTTACATTGATGAGGAGAATAAGATAAAGATAGATGTTAGGGGGAACAGGCTTTTAGATGCTGAGTATATCAAATATTCAAGGGAGCAGGTTAAGAAAAGAGTTACCAAGTTAGATGATTTAAAAGAAATCTGGAAAGATGAGAATAAGCGCAAGGCATTCAAAAATGAGCTGAAAAAACTCGGTATTGATTTAAGACTCTTATCAAAGATACAGAATGTTCCAGATGCTGATGAATTTGATCTTCTTGCCAATATCTTGTTTGATGCTCCAATTGTTTCCAGAGATGAAAGGGCAAAGCTGTGTTTGGATGTTAAGAAAGAGTTTATTAATAGGCATGGGGGCAAGATTAGGGAACTGATATTTGACTTAATTGACAGATATCGCTTGTTTGGAATTGATGAAATGAAAAATCCCGAGGTGCTGGATCTCCCGCAATTCAAAAAAGAATATGGAGGTTTCATGAGTATAATAAAGATACTGGGAGATGGGGATCCAAGGAAAGGGATACAAAAGTTGCGTATGATACTTGATGAACTGGAAAAGGGTATTTATGCGGATCTATATGGGGAGGTGTGATTAAATGGAAAGATCACAGTTCGCAAGTTTAATTGAGCAGATTTATGAAATTATGAGAAGAGATGGGTTAACTTTGATTGACTATGTTGAGCAGCTTTCATGGATTCTCTTCCTTAAACTTTTAGATGACAAAGAAAAGGAAAAAGAGCTTCAAGCCATTGTTAGTGGTCATAAGTACATTCCATTGATTGAGGAAAAGTATAGGTTCTCAAATTGGCCTAAAGCGGTAGAAGCAAAAAACTTTGAAATGGCCGATGCAGAGAAGTTGCAGAAGTTTGTTTATAATGAGGTCATTCCTTATCTTAGGAACTTAGGTGGAAGCCCTGAGAAGGAGAAAATCGCTGAGATTTTTCAGAATATTTCGCCTAAAGTCAGAGATCCTCACAATTTTAAGGAGATTATCCTGAAGATCAAGGACATTGACTTCACAAACCCTGAAGACACTCACGTAATGTCTCAGCTTTACGAGGAAACGCTAATGATGATGGGCCGTGAGGGTGGAGCCGCTGGAGAGTATTACACTCCAAGACCCGTTGTTAGGTTCATGGTTAAGGTTATTGATCCGAAGTCCGGTGAGACAATATTTGATCCCTTCTGTGGTTCTGCTGGCTTCTTGGTGGAAAGCTACAACTACATTATTGAGACTTATGGAGATAAGCTGAGCCTTGAAGAGTTCAAAAACCTCTCAAAGAACTTTTATGGCCAGGAATTAAAGCCCATAGCTTTTCTTATTGCCACAATGAATAGCATGATACATGGTCTTCAAGCTAACATTGTTCTCAAAGACACCTTTAGTGAGAACATTCTTTCCACGCCAAAAGAACGTTATGATGTGATCTTGACGAACCCTCCGTTCGGTGGAAAGCTCTCAAAGAGTCAAAAGGAGAATCTACCCGTACCGGTTAGTGCGAGTGAACTTGCAGCCCTTCAATATGTGATGAAAAAAGTTAAGCCCGGTGGAAGGGTTGGTATTGTTCTTCCTGATGGTGTCCTCTCAAATGTAACTAAATCATACATTAAGGTTAGAAAAGAACTCGTTGAGAAGAATAATGTTTTTGCGATAGTGAGTTTGCCTCAGGGTGTTTTTGCCAATATTGCTCCAAAAGGCGGAACTGGTCCAAAGACGAGCCTTGTTTTCTTTGAAGCTGGAAAGCCTACAAGGAAAATCTGGTATTATGAGCTTGTTCCACCAAATGGGAAGAACTATACGAAGGCTAACCCAATTAAAGATGAGGATTTAGCAGATGCTCTTGAGAAGTTTAAAGCATGGAAAGCTTATCTCGAAACTGGAGATAAGGAATACCTGAAAAAGGCTCTCTCGGAGAACTCTTGGATTGTTGGAATTGACGAAATAAAAGAAAGGGATTACGATTTATCAGCGAGAAATCCAAACAGGAAACAGATCATTGAATATCCAGAGCCGAGAGAAATACTCGAGAGCCTCATGGAGAAAGAGCAGAAGATTTTGGAGATTTTAGATGAGCTTAAATCTATTGTGGGTGGGAAAGAATGAAGGAAAAGCCGCTCACTGAGTTTCTGAAGAGTGAGAAGATTATAAAGGAGAAAGTCAAAAAAGAGGAAGTCAAGAGAGCACCAAAGCTCAAGGAGGTCGAGGGGCCGTGGGAGTTGCCCGAAGGGTGGAGATGGGTTACGCTGGGGGATGTACTCATTGAAGACAAAACACCTATAAACCCTCAAGAATTTCCAGAAAAAGATTTTTGGCTCGTCACGATGGATAATGTGGAAAGCCATACAGGTAGACTCATAAAGCGTGTAATTGTAAAAGGAAGAGAAATCCAAAGCACAAAATATGTTTTCAACGAAGAGCATATTTTATACGGAAAACTGAGACCATATTTAAACAAAGTTTACGAGCCTGATGGGAGAGGAATATGTACAACCGAATTTGTTCCGTTCCGAGTAAAAGATTGTGCTGACAAGAGATTTGTTGCTATTTATCTCCGTTCTCCTTGGGTTGTTAGTTATGCGAACAGCCTGACTAAAGGTGCAAGACAGCCAAGGGTTAGAATAAAAGATCTTTTAGACTTTCCAATTCCTCTCCCCCCTCTCCCTGAACAAAAACGCATCGTTGCCAAGCTCGACGAAATTCACACTAAGCTTGAGGAGGCTAAGAGGCTTGCTCGTGAAGCTAAAGGGCAGGCTGAGAAGCTGATGGCTTCCGCTCTTCACGAGATCTTCTCGAAGGCGGAGGAGAGAGGATGGGAGTGGGTGAGGCTTGAAAAGGTTATTAACATACGTGGAAATTCGGGAGTCAAAAAGAAACTTTCACAGTTTGATAAAGTTGCATTTATCCCAATGGAGTTAATACCTGAAAGAGGGGTCTTTGCTCGATATGAGGTTAGAGACTCAAACGAAATAAAAAGCTACTCTTACTGTGAGCCTGGAGATATTCTTCTCGCTAAAATTACTCCCTCTTTCGAGAATGGAAAACAAGGAATAGTGCCAAGTGACGTTCCAAATGAGTTCGCTCTGGCAACTACAGAGGTTTATCCAATCTATGTCAAAGATACTAATAGGCTAAACCGGATGTATTTGTTTTACCTGTTAAGAAGTACCTATGCTCGAAAAATCCTCGAAGAGCAAATGCTTGGAACAACTGGGAGGCAGAGAGTTCCAAAAGAGGCAGTGTTGAAGCTTAAAATTCCCCTTCCACCCCTCGAAGAGCAAAAATGCATCGTTACTTACCTTGATCGCATTAACGAAAAGGCCCAGCGACTTATAAAGCTTTATGAAAAGCGTGAAAGGGAGTTTGAGCAACTCTTTCCGGCGATTTTGAACAAAGCTTTTAGAGGTGAGCTTGTTTGAGTACCTCTGACATAAAAGAAAATCTTGGATTCTGGATAGTTCTTTTGTGTATTTTTTCTCTTCTAGTAGGTGTGTGGTTACTTTCTCCATTTGTCCCTGTTTCTTCAATAGATTCAGTAGATTCTTTGCTATCTCTCTTGGCACAAATACAGGCATCAATTTTTGCAATTGTTATTTCCTTAACATTAGTCGCGGTTCAATTATCTTCGCAAAAGTATTCTATGAGGATATCCCGGATATTTCTTAAATCATGGACTTTTTGGGGTATTATCTTGGTTTATTTTGCTTCTATCCTTTTTGATGTTAGTGCTATGGCTTTCCTTGATTTATCACTCGAACAGGGAGTATTCATAGGAGTTTCCTTATTCTTGCTAACTTTTGTATTTTTGGTGGTCTATATTAGGAAGACAATTGAGGTTTTATCCCCTGAAAATCTTGTTCAACTATTACTTAATTCGATAACACTCAAAGAAATCGAACAATACGTCGAAAACCCCACACCACTTAACGATAAATTTCTTCCAATAAAGGAATTTTTAAATGTTGCAGCCAAAAATGGAGAGTTTGAAACAATTCAGGTGGTAACTGGAGGTGTCATACAAAAGTTTGGAAATGAAGCCTTTAGTGGAGATACTAAAGATGATCCTCTCTGGAAGTATTTTGAAAAATTAATTTCAGTGCTTTCGGACGAAGAACAGGGAATTAGAAATGGTTCCTATTCTTTTAATGATTATGAGGAGTTAAATGAGAGAAAGAGAATTATAAAAGAGAAAATTTACTTATACTTAATGTGCTTTTTAGAGATACCAAACAATATTCTGGAAAATGCTAAGAAGTTAAGGAACTTAAAATTATTCTACTTGGGATTTTTGGCATTTAATAATATTAGTCTTGCTTTTATGAATTATCTACGACAGTTTATTGCTAGTATAAACTCCACTGAGCAAATTAAAAATCAGGATTTTACTAAGTTCATGTTTAAGGAGTCAATGGATACCATCATCAACAGTGCAATATTGTACTATATTTCCCTACACTCTAAGACGTTCCTTAGGATATATTGGGAAGAAAGGCCCTACGATATCTATGGTACTTTAATGATATATAATTCGATAATCGAAACATATGAAGTTATTGGTATCACTTGTGCAGAGTTAGATCTACCTTCTTCATTAGATACTGTTGCTGATGAGTTATTTGAACTAACGTTATCTCTCCTCAAAATTTGTCCCATGGACATTAAGGAGGATATTCTCGATGTATCTATCCATAGTATTGGGAGGATCATGGATAAAATTTTATCCACTTTAAAGGATCCAGCATGCTCTGAGGAAGAAATAAGGGATCTAGAATGGAGTTTCAACTGTTATCTTTCTGTTTTGGAAGAACTTGTAAAAACAAGCATAAGTGCAGAAATTGAGACCTCTGCAAAGGAGGGAATAAATGTAATTGCCATGCCTTTGCAATACATCCCAGAACTTCTTAAAAATGAGATCAAACAACCAATTAGAGTTTCCATTACAAAATTATCAGATATCCTTACCAACATGCAGGTAGATACTTCAGAGTTAAAATTAAAACAAAGTGCTGCTGTTTATGCTACAAAAGCGGGAGTATTATTGTTAAATACTTATGTTGAAGAACTCTCGAAATCTTGTAATATAGAATTACTTGAGTTTTGCTTGAAAGAGATAGATAAGATTTACAAAGTTGCCTATGAAAAATATGGATTCTGCTGGCCTTATTACGAAAGAATACTTTTAACAAGTAATACCCTAGTAACCTTGCTAGAGACTCTAATTAATGATTGTAGTGAGGATGTATCTGGTCTCATAAAAACAACTTCAGACATTTTGACTTCATTCGTGATTAATCTTCTCCAGAGTTCCATAGAAAAAGATTGGGACAAAATAGAAAAAGAAAATCGCATTAACTCAGCAAAAGAAGTTACTGAACATTTGATATACCTTGGATACATTCTAACAAAGCATGAAAAGTTAAACTATGCAACAGACCTCTCTATAAATCTGGTAAAAATAAATCAGAAAGCAATGGAACTAGGATTTTCAGATTTTGTGCCAAGTATTTTTAGGAAAATCAAAGAAACCAAGAAAATCGGTATTCACAAGAAAACACGCGGCTCAGTGTCTATTTCTGAGTTGTGGTTAAAATTCTTGGACGATGACCTTAAAACTCTAGAGGAGTTTGAGAAACTGTATTATTCCAAAATTGGGAGGTGAACTCTAAATGTTTGATGTTTCTTTCTTGAATCTTCTTTCTGTGGGGCTTGGAGGCATTTTAGTTGGTTCTTTCTTACTTGTTATTTTATTTTTTGTAACGATAACTCGAGGAAAAAGGCTAAGTGATGTAGAAAATCTTCTTAGATTTTCGAGTATTATCCTAGTTGCTTCTCTTGCTCTTTGTGCTAATAATTCTTGGGTATATTTTGCAGCAATTTTCATAATTGCAACAGGTATAACGAAACTTGAATTCTTATTGAACCTTGCTGCAATAATTCGAGGAGGAGAAGGAGCTACAAAGTATTTTGAAACAATGATGAAAGTTCCTTATGCGAACATAGAATTAAGAACCGAACAAGAAGAAATAAAAACCATAAAAATAAGAGAGACAACCAAAAAAGGCAAGATTAATCTATTGGAGTTAATAGAGATTGGAAAAATAAGGCCTTTACTTCTAGGGGAATTAGCACTAAGAGAACTTGAGCGTAAGTACAATTCTATAATCAAACGTCAAGTTCGGATTGGCAGATTTGTTGCTGATGGAGTGATGATGATAGATTCAAAAACGGATGCAATAGTTGAAATAAAATTCACAATAGATGCTGCAAAAAGAATTATACCTAAGTTGATTCAAGTAGCTAAGGAATACAAACAACAATATAATCGGAATGTTGTTGTAATATTGGCGTTAGTAAACGTCCAAGATGAATACTTAAAAGAGATCAAAGAAATCGCTAAGATGTATGAAAAAGAGAACGGAGTACCAATATGGATTGAACCTGTTGAAATAAATATCATATAAGATTGGGAGGAGAAGGTGAGCATCAATGCCAGCTCCTCGACTCTATCATGGAGTTCGACGTGGATTTAATGAATTTTTCAGTGGGATTGCCCTTGCAATAGCCTTTAAAGTAATGAGTAGCATAATACCTGATCCATTAATTTCATTTTATCTGAATATTGGTTTTTGGTTGTTAGTAATTGGATCTGTGATACTCCTAGTTTTAAAAATGGAATATTGGAACATTGGCTATACCTTTGGTGTGGTTCTCTCAGGAGTACTCATAGTTTATGCTTTTAGGGAATTAATCTCACCCTTCGATATTATAGTGTATATTGCAGCTGCATTTTATCTCTATAGGAAGATTAGCAATAAAATATATCGAAGAAGCTATTATCGTCGGTGGGATAGATGGTAATTAAAAAATGATCAGATGGATTGTGTCTTTGTTCAGGCTGTAAATGGAGTGATATTTGAAACTTAACAGGTGAAACTTAATTAACCAAAAGACAAAATTTTCTTTAGGTGATCTTCATGACATACTGGCTTTGCATTACGAACCGTGATAATTGGGAGGTTATCAAAAAGAAGAACGTTTGGGGCGTGCCGAAGAGGCACAAGAACACCATTGCCAAGGTTAAGCCCGGGGATAAGCTTGTCATTTACGTGAAGCAGGAGAGGAAGGACAAGCAGATTCTTGAGCCAAAGATTGTTGGAATTTTTGAAGTTGTGAGTAAGCCTTACACAGATTCAAGCAGGATTTTCAAGTCTCCACCACATCTAAACGAAACTTACCCCTTGAGAGTCAAAATCAAACCAATAAAGCTTGGAGAAGTGGAATTTAAACCATTAATTCCAAAGCTGAAGTTCATCACAAACAAGAGGAAGTGGAGCGGTCACTTAATGGGCAAAGCAATGCGTGAAATCCCAGAAGAAGATTACAAGCTGATTGAAAACCTACTTTGATTATCTGTATCTTTATTTGGAATATGAAAACAAAACATCGGCTCCTTAGAGAAATTATAAGCATCGATATGAATGAGAGACATCTAATAAAAGTAGAAGAGGGTGGAGAATATGCAAAGCCATATTATTTTCGTTCCTCTCTTTCCATGGTTTGGACTTTCATTGAATTCGGATAATCTTCCCTATATCATGAAATGGATAAGAAATAATTTCTCATTAACTACTCTTTTAACTCCTACTCAACAAAAGGAATCTTTACAAAAATCTGATTCGTTATTTTCTCACTTTTCTAAGCTTATAGATTCCTCAATTCACTGGGACATAACTGATTATTTTAAATATTTTATCATAAATAGTAAAGAGAGGGAGAAAATCAAGAAGGTGTACATGAATCACTATGCTTTAGATTTATTAGTTAAATCTGATGTTCCAACTACTGTTATTAAAGAAGCCTTAGGAAAGATGTTTTCGAACAGTATCAGATCTCCAAGAAAGTCGTATCCAATTATTGACATTTTATCCCTTAGAGTTCATTTTATAGAAAGGAAAGAGAAGTTTGATGTTTCCACTTTTAAAGAGCTTTGTGATAGGGTTTACTATAAACCTGCCTCTGGAAATGGATTTAATTTTGTTGGCAGTTCATGGGGATTGTTTTATGTTCCAGACTCTTTATTTGTAACTATAGAACGAGATGGGATGTATAGTTTTGATTTGTACGAGTTTTACCAGCTTATTACTGCAATTTACTCCTTTGCAGCTGTATACTCTTTAATATTTTCATATAAGAGTACTGCTGCTATCTTGGCAATCGAAAAATCTTATGCTGGACTTATATTTAATGAATTTGAGCACAAACATTGTATTCTACAACGTAAACTGTTGGGATTAGATAAGCAGTATTTTGATTTTGTAGATAGTATCATCTCTCAAGCAAGAGAAACGCAATTTGTTGCAGATCCAAAAAATAAAAAGCTATTATATGATATTTATGGAGACCCCACTTTTTTCGATGAAATTATTGAATTTTTCAGGCATATATTGAAAACTGGAGTCAAAGATAAGGAAAGAGATGAAGACGTGGATAGTATTCTGACTATATTAGTACAGGAAAAGTGTGAAATAGATAATTATGTAGTAGAAGATCTTGAGACCCAAATTAATCAGGCTATTGGGATATTAATGAGTAAACTTCAAGAATACATAGAAGAATTCAATAGAGTAGGAGATTTATGGTATACTATCCATGTCAACAAATTAAATACTAATAGGACTATCTTGGCTTTGTTTTCAGCATTCCTTGGAGTGATTTTCACATTAATCAAATTCCTTGGAGAGTAAAAGGTGTTCAATATTGTAATGTATTTTCTCAGTCAGTTATGGAGAGACAAGCAGTAAGGGTGACTCCTCTGTTTTCATGTATTCAATGAATCTCTTGACGTCTAATGGGGATTACTTAATTCAAGCAAAATATCCCAGACAATACTCCCACCGAGTCCTAATTCAATTATTGAAGCAAAATAAGTACCCTCTTCTTGTATTCTTTTTACTTTCAATGTTTTATGCTCTCCTTCTTCTTCGGAGATGTTGTTTTTGTCACTATGGATGGTAACTGATGGTTTTTGTAAGGACAACATCAGAATTGAGATCTTGTCATGTTTTTCATCGATTACAACATATGTGTTTTTTATTACTGTTAATGATGAGGGGATTATTTCGTTCATCATAATGTCTAAATTATGAACGACTCTCTTATAGTCAGTTAGTTGCTCTATTCCCCCCTTTGAGCTTTTTGTTATTGGATATACAATGTAATTTGATATTAACTTTTCTGCAAATCTGAAAAATGTACATTTGCTATTATATCTTTTCTTGTTCTTACACTCGTTTGGAATACCGTTTATTTTACTATCTTTGTAAGGGAGTAAATAAGTATATTTCATCAGAGTGGGGATAGAAGGGACCAAAAACTCAAACAGGGAATATGGGGCTATTAAAGTGAGAACACTGAAAATTAGTTTTTTCATTTTTTGATACTTACCTTTTGCTATACCGCTTAATATAGAATAGAGGTCAAGTTTTGTGGCACTTATGAGGCTTGTTACTGTTATATAAATAGCAAATCCGAAGAGGATATTTTTCTCGTTTGGAATGAAAATGCTCGTGTCTTTATCAAGCCTTACAAGAATAGTTAGTAGTCCAAAATACACTGCAAATGCCCAGAGAATTAGTTTGCTAAACTCTCTTTTAAGATTATTAAGAACAATAGCTGTTGGTAGCAGGTATTTCTCGCTATTAAACAAATCAACAAGCTCTTTCATCACTATATTGGAGATCTCATCAATATTTGTTGTTGTCGCTGAAAAATACGTTTTTATTAATCTTAGTATCTTTTCTCTGATAGCTTTCTTTTTCAGTTCATTAAGTCTTTCCTGTTCAATCTTTGCTTTCTCTTTGAGTTTGTTGTTGAGTTTTCTTGCAATGATAATGGCAATTACATAACAAGTGGCAAAAAGAACAATAACTTTCCAATTATCCATTACTTCATAAAGATTACCAAAATGAGCAATAATCCTAAATCCCGGGTATAAGACAAGAAGTATAAACAGATAGTATATTACAATCAGCTGGGTTAGTTTTAGTGCTTGAAGAATTTTTGTTTTATCTGTCACTATGTCGGGAATATTGAAAAGTTCAATAAATGACATTAGTACTCCCTTTCAAAGTTATCCTATTAAAATCAAAAAAATTTTTCGAAAGAGATGTGATATAAAACTATGAACAAGAACATTTTTATGAGAGAGCCAAAAAAAGTCGCTGAAATGAAATAAGTTTTATAAAAACCTAAATAGGGTTTCAGACAATTCACCTTTGATCTTTGTAAACTTGTGCCCTTATATTCTCACCATCCTGAAAGCCTCTTCTGGAAGCTTGGGAAGCTGTAAGCTCTTCAAAAACTCTCTGATCATCTGGTTAACTTCCTCTGGGGGAATTTCTTCATCTTGGATCTCCAAAAGAGCCTCGTCCAAACAGTAAATACATGCAACTTCCCCATCTTTGAGAATAAAGCCCACTTCATTGTGGGTTATTCTTTGGCCACAAATTGCACACCTTAACTCTTTCATCTCAAGCCCCTCCAAAAAGTGAAAAAGAATCAGAAGTCAATTTCAACCTCCATCAGATCTTCAATTGGTTTCTCCTTAACTCTTGGCACCTTGAGGACTTTCTCTTTCTTGTCCCATTGAGCCCTTTCATTGAGCTCCTGGAGTGTAATCTTGTTGATCTCCTGCACTATCTTTCTGTACTTGACCTTAGTAAGGTAGTGGAAGAATTTGACCTCAAAATAGGCCTCGTAGATTATAATTTGAGCTTTAACTTTGTAGTTTTCCAAAATTTCACTTAAAAACTGCACGTCCAAAACTTTTTCAATATAATCCTTTTTATACACATCCTTTGCTCGAAGGTGTTCTCTAATAACTAAAAATTCGGTTTCCTTTATTATGGGGTGCCACTTCTCAAAAGCCCTTCTTTTCCTTTCTTCAACGGCTTCAAATTCTAAGGCTGTTCTAAACTCAACTTTGGGCTCTTCCGTTGGGCTTCTCATGGTGGGCTTCAAAAATCCAACAATCTGGGTCTGGACAACTTCCATGTGGCAGGCCTCCGCAAAGGTTCTCAAAATACCTTAATGTGCAACATATTTATAAGTTTTTCGGTGCAACATTAGATTAATTTTTCGTGCAACATAAAGGCAAAGTTTAGTTGAGAAAAGTTTGAGTTGCGTTTAATGCAATTCGAAATCTTGAACATTAACCTCGTTGGGAGTGGAGCAGGTTCTCTCACAAGAGCTGGTATTTTTGAAATGGTGCCAAGCTTTAGAAAGCTCTAAAAGTGAATGAGGGGGAGATGCTCACTGATTTAACTCTCTTATGGAGCGAGCACGGGGGGCTTGCCTCCCGCGCGCAGCGGAATACGGTGGGTTTTAACCCGCCTCGGGCTTTGCCCGAAGTAGCTTTTTTCGTAGTTGCACACTATAAAAGAGGCATTAAAAAGGAGAACAAAAGAAAAAATTAGACTTCATAGCTGAGTCCGAGCTTTTTCCTTATGTAATTTGAAATGTCCAGTCCTTCTTTGCTTGCTTCTTCAAGGATTTTGTTATATTCCTCCTCCGTGACTCTAATGGAGATCCATTTAGTTCTTCTTACTGGACCAAAGAGGGCTTTAGCTTCTGCCTCCCAGAGCTCTTTTAGGGCTTTAGCTTTAGCTTTAATTATTCTTGCTCCAGTAAGCCCTAAAAATTCCCTCTCGAGTATTTCTTTGAACTCTTGGAGTGCTTCTTCATCTTTATTATTGTATTTTGAAAACTCGGAGAGTGCTATTTTAACTGCCTCACTTCCTTCTTTAAGCCCTTTTGATTTGAGGATTGCTTCAAAGGCTTTAACTCCTGCGGCTGGTATTTTGGATTTGCCAGTTACGGGGGCATTTATTTTGTTAAGCTTTTTGAGGATATCCTCAAACATTTTGCTCACCTTTTGTGTTGTCTTCATTAAGATTTAACGTTGCACTGTTTAAATGGTTTGTGTTGCACGTTATTTATACTATCAGGACAAGCAATGGGGCGTTTAGTTTAAATTTCTGGTATTTGTTCACAGATTTGTCTCTCTAGTTGCCTTTTGGCACGATTTTGTAAGAATTTATTCTCTGTTTAACTGACCTCTTTGGTAATGTTACTAAATGGCTTTGAAAGGTGATACCTAAGGTATGTATATCTAAACCGAAAAATTTAAATAGTTAAATACTACTAAGGTATTATTAAGGTGAGAATAAAATGCCATCAATATTTAAAAAACTTTCTATCTCTTTGCCTCCAGAACTAGTGGAGTTATTAGATGTCTTGGTGGAGAAAGGGCTATACGCCACAAGAAGTGAAATTATTCGTGAAGCCTTATATCTTCTTCTCTGGGATCTAGTGGATTCAGTTGAGATTTATGAAAAAGTTGCAAAAGAAGCTTCGGAGAAAGGTGTTCCTTTAGATGAATACATTGATGAATTAATAGAAAAGGCTGAAAGTTCTGACGTGGTTGAATTAATTCGATTATCTGGCCTTTCCTTGGATGAAATTAAGATATTAAAGAAGAAAATTAAAAAAATACAGAGAAAGTTGGAGAGGAATTTGTATTACATTTAACTAACTAAAAAATGGAGGGAAGAATATGCCACGAAATAGAGGTAAAGGATCTGGGTTTGAGAAAAAAATTGCAAGCAGATATAAACGGGCTGGTTATTTTATAGAGAGAAACAAAGTGAAAAATGGAATAGAAATAGATATCATAGCAAAGAAAAAACGTCAAAAAAAGTTAGTTATAGAGACTAAAGCAGGTAAACAAGTAGTGACATCATCAGTTATTAAAAGATTAGCAGAAGTTGCAAGGTCAATAAAAGGCAAACCAGTTCTTGTAATTGGTCCCCGAGTCTCCTTAACAAAGCCTGCAAAAAAGGAGGCTAAAAAAAGAAACATTAGGATAAGAAAGGTTTATTGTTAAGTTTAGAAGATCATCTAGATCTCTGGTGGGACTCATGGTAGAGTTTATTTTTTCAGATGAAGCTGGGAGGATTGGAGTTGGGAATTATTACCTAAGAAGTGTTGTTGTGATTCCGGAAAAAGAATATTTTAAAGCCTCTAATGAGTTTCTATCTTTAAAAGAAGAATATGGGATTCCAAAAGATGAAGAGTTAAAGACTTCTGACATATGGTTTTTGAAAATATGTCAGGAAAAGAATAGCCCTAACTTAGAAAAAAGATGTAATAAGAGGCTTAAAAAATACCTTGTGGATAGTAAGAAGGGATATGAATACTATATGGAATTTCTCGAGAAGAGTCTTAAACTAATACCAAGAAGTTCTGTTATCATTGTAGTATGGACATATTTTTTTGAAAGGGTTTTTAAAAATCAAAGGGATATAGAGAGAGATTTCCTTCAAACAATAATGTTACGAATTGAGGATGAACTAAAAGAACAAGGGAAAAGAGGGATTATATTATATGATGTGGCTTTTCTAAAACCATTATCTAGATTTTATAGCGAAATATTTCTTAGAGGAGAGTTCGTAGAAAAATACTCTCACATAAAGGATTCAATAGCATTTGAAGTTTCTACATATTCTTTTGGGATTCAAGTTGCGGATTATATTTCAAATATAGTACTCAATGCTTTACGTGGGTATAAAGAATCGAGATGTCTATTTATAAAATATGTTCGTCCTAAGTTAAGAAAAAAAGAAGCTGTTTCTATATTAAGGACTGGATTTATACCTTTATATTTGGAGCATTACAGGAAAGGGAACTTAGGTGAGTCCTTAATTCAAAAAATCTCTTGGGATCTTGGACTCTAGAGTATACAAAATAATAAAAAATTTAGTAACAAAATTATTTCAAGAGCCGCCTCCAAGTAAAATAACTGTCTGGAGCCTTTGGAAACCTTATGTACATCTCCCTCAATTCATTCTGCTTTAACAGTTCCCCAATTTTCGTCTTCTTCACGGCGGGATTGTCCCAGTACTTCTTTACAATCTTCACTAACTGCTTTCTTGCACTCTCCAGCTCTTCCTTCGTTAGTTCACTGAAGTCTTTATCATAAAGCCAGGCAGCGTAGTAGTGAACAATTGAAGGCTTGTGGTAAAGCTTCCCTTCCCTCTTAAGCCTCATCAAGCCGTACTTTGTCCTCAAACTGATCTGCAAACGCTCATAGCTGGCGAACCAGCTCTTAACGAACATCCAGAATTCCCGAAAGAGTGGATCCTCTATTTCCGGCTCTCTTGCAAAGTCGAAGAACACTTCATACTCATCCATAATTTGCCTGAGCTTGTTAAGGGCTTGTGTGGGGCTTGCGGCTCTGTAAAATCTGGTAAGGTCGTAGAGAATAACAGCCCCAATGTCATTCTCTTTCACGAATTTTAGGAGCTCTTTAAAAACTGGCCTCTCCAGTGGATCCGTGCTCCCGCTAATCTGCTCCTCAAAAATTTTCACGACTTCATAACCTCTCTCTTGGGCATATTGTAAGACAACTTCAAGTTGAGCTTTTGGATTTTGCTCTTCAGTACTCACACGAGAATAAACAACAGCTTTAATTCTCATAGCTTAACACTCTCCTTGAGTTCCTTCAAGAATTTTAGAACATCATTCCAGACTCTATTAAATTCTGGGAGCGGATTTATTTGATGAGCTAAGCTCCTCTCCCAAGCCCTCTCATAGTAGATTCTACGTTCTTTAAAGAGTTCCAGCTCAAACTGGACATTCTTAAGTCTGAACTTTTCGGGAAGAATGCTAATAACAGTCTTCAATTTGATAATGTCCCTCAATCTCCACACATCATACAAATCTCTTGGTCTTGTCCTCTGAAAGAGCGAGCGGACTTTCTCGGCAAAAATCTCTTCCAAACTATAGGATTTCAGCCTCACCAGTGAAAACTTGTCCGCATCAGAATATTCATGAAGTAACTTCCTCTCCTGCAACGGGAGTACAATCTTCTCATACTTTTCCAACGTGATGTCCATCTTTATCTTTGATGGGATTCCCGTTCTTCTGACAAGTCTGAACGGGATCTTAATCTCAAATCCCAACAGTTCTCCTTCAAAATTCCTAACTCCATAGCGGGGCTCAAATTCCAATCCCAAAAACTCCACTGGGCCAGCGTTTGCGAACTCCAGCATCCTTTCAAGTCTCTCCTTAAGCTTGTCTTCACTAACTTTCTCAGTCAAAGTGTAGTCCAAATCCTCAGAAAAGCGGTAATCCCTGAAGTAAGCTTTCTTCAGACACGTCCCGCCTTTGAACGCCAAGTCCTTCCAGAGTCCGCTCCTCCAGACTCCGTAAAGAATCCAGCCGATTACATAATCTTTTTCAATTGTTGAGATTGGCAAACCTAATTCAAAGCTTTTCCTTTTGATTTCATCGATCACCATTCCAACTCCTCCCAGTAATCTTTGGGAACGTTTACCAGAAGTCCCCATTTGTAGTTAAACTTCCCCTTGGCAGGCATCGTTGGATCAAGGAGTGAAAAACTTTTTCTATCTTTATCTGAAAGTTGAATTTTTTCCTCCAACCCTAAACCCAGTCGTTCACTGATATATCCCAGCCTCTTCAAAATTGCTTTGTTTTCCATTCTTTGAGCGTACTGTAAAAGCTTCTCTTGGTTAAAGCTTGCATTCTTTAAGGCTTTCACAACCTCGATTATTCCGCCACAATATCTGGGCTTGTCCAGACAGTCCACTATGGTCTTCTCTGGGTCTGTGATGTTGACATCTCTCCTCCCAATCTTTACTATATTCAAACCAAAGAACTTGTTGGGCTTCACTGTCACTATTTTGAACTTCCTGTTGTTGAATTCAACGATTTTCTCATAGCCTCTCTTTCTTGGTGTCTGTACAAAGACAATATTAGGGATCTGCTCTGTTAAACCATAGTAATTCAGGGCACTCCAGTAGGCTATGGCACTTGGCTTTACGAGGAGAGAAGCAAGAACGAATTCATGGACTGATGGGGGTTCGTTGGGATTTGGTGTTATAGCGTAAATGCCCTTGCCAATCCTTTTTATGAAGCCTGCTTCGGAGAGAACTTTGAGGTAATACTTCATTAAGTTCCTGTCAATTTTAAGGTGGTCAAGTGCTTCCTGAATTGTGAAGACTTCCCCAAGCTCCAAGAGCTTTGTTAGGACTTTCATTTTATTCATGTTTTCTCACCATCAGGTAAATATTATTACCTTATTATGAGACTTTTTGAATATAAACATTTTGGATGAGATTTATAGACATTCATTGCCGGTAAATATTGATTACTTAGCCTTCTTTTTGCTTTAGTTTTATTTGCTATAAATATTTTGCTTTAGTTAGTGTTTTGCTAAAATTGAGGGGAGCTGGAAAATGTTTGCATTAGGGGACCTTAATGCCAAGTTCATTTCGATTTTTATGAATATATGGGAAATACTCGGAGTACTCATTGGACTCATCGAGTTTGTTTCTTACAATTTGTCCTATCAGTAGGGAGTAAGTTAGGTATAGACATATTTTTATGCTTTAAGATAATAATGAATTGTTGGTGGTCATATGTCTCTGTTTGGAAAAAAAGAAAAAGATAGTAGGTCGAACTTTTCTAACACTGATGAGTCTTCCAGTGAGAAAGGTACACTCGAAAGTGAGATCACACTTAAAGTTGCTTCTGCTTATCAGAGAGATGTTGGCAGAGGAATAGTTAGGATCAGTAGAAAAGTCATGGGAAAAATAGGAACTCGCCCTGGGGATGTAGTAGAGATTATCGGTACAAAAAACACAGCGGCAGTTGTTTGGCCGGCTTATCCGGAAGATGAAAATTTTCCAGATATAATAAGAATGGATGGTACAATCAGAAAGAACGCCGGAGTTGGACTTGGAGATAAGGTAACTATAAGGAAAACAGAAATCAAAGAGGCAAAGAAGGTTGTTTTAGCACCAATTGAGCCAATTCACTTCGGATCTGACTTCATTAACTGGCTTCACTCAAGGCTCATTAAAAGAGCCGTTGTCAGAGGAGACTACATTGAAATTGGCATTCTTGGTCAGGAGCTCACTTTTGTAGTTACAGCGACAACCCCTTCGGGGGTAGTACAAATAACAGAAATTACGGATCTTACTATCTCAGAAAGATCCAGTAGATACATTAAACCGGAGAAAAACACATATGTAAACCTTCAAAAGTATGTGGAGCAGATTATTATTTTATATTTGAAAGGAATACCAGATGAAATGCAGATTCCGACAACAGGAATACTCCTTTATAGTGAACCAAAAAGCGGAAATGAAACATTTTTTATCAGCGGAGTTATAGAAAACCTTAGTCTTCAAAGTAAAAATTACTTTTTGCTTAATATCCAAGCCGCAGAGATTATGAGTTTCACTCCTGAGGAAGGAGTTAAACTTCTAGAAAATACCTTCAAAACAGCAATTCAAAAGGCCCCTGCTATCATTGTTATTGATAACTTGCACCTTATGGCTCCAAAAAGAGAGAATGCGGGAGAATTCGAAAAGAGAATACTATACAAGTTGCTTACCTTGTTAGAGGAAGTAAGAAAGACACAAAGAGTCATCGTTCTTTCAACTACAGATAATTTAGAAAGCATTGATCCCGAAGTTTTAAGTGTTTTTGACGAAATAATTCAAGTTCCTTCTCTAGATGAAGGTGGCAGACTTGAAGCACTTAAAATATATGCTCGACGTGTGCCGTTAGCAAGCGATGTCAGTTTGGTTGAACTTTCTAAGAAAACTGAAGGGTATAGCTTAAGAGATTTGAGGAATCTGCTCAGAAAAGCTATCATAAATGCTGCAAAAAGGAGAGGACTTCAAGAAATCCAACATTACAAGGACATTATGGTGACTATGGAAGATTTTCAAAATGCCCTGAAGGAGATTAACATAGAAAAGAAATGAGAGACAGCAAAAAGGCTTGGGAATCTATAAGTAACATAAAGATACAACTAATTCATTCAATTAGTTGACAAGATAGAGCCTGAGCTTTAGTTTGTAGCATTGTCATTAAATAAATATAATTATGAAAGGAGTGCTATTGTTGCTTTAATGCTTTTTCTGCAATTTTTCCTAAAAGATTTGTAAGCTCTAGTTCGAATTCTCTACTAACATCACTCGCTCTACTAAGAGCATGAGCAACTTCATGTAGAAGAGTTCCTGCATATCTCTCTATACTTTCAAGTTCACTTCTCTTTATAATGATGGTTCTAGTAGCAGGATCCCATATTCCAGTTGTTTCGCCCCAAGATCCAAATTCCTTCCTCATGGTCTCAGAGATTTTTACTTGTCTTATCTTTTTAGGCTTGCCTCCAATAAGAAAGAATATTTTATCGGTCATCTCGAAAACTTTCCTCTCTTTTTCGGTTAACTGGTGTGGTTCAACAAACTTAAACTCAAAGCTTTCTTCGTATTCTTTGTAGAACTGGTTCAAATCACGAATAGGATTACCGGATATATCCTTTAATCCCTTAACTTTTTCTTTTAGGTTTTCTGGTATCGTGATTATTCTATAACCGCTAGATTTTGCCTCGTCGACCATATTACTTGCACTTATTAGTTCATTAGGAGTTAAAAAAACGACCTTTTCCATAGCATTTAATATTTTAACAGCATGTTCTTGAACAGCTATCCATTTGAGTTCATCGTGCATATTACCAATAGAAAAGCTCTCTAAATCCCTAACGAGACGTTCAGCTACTTCTCTACTCTTGCAAGATAACAGGATACTCTTTATCCTATCTGAATATGCATTTCTACCTACATTTGTTCTTTCCCTATTAAGCGCTTGTCTTATCTTTTTTGTAAGAGAAGTTATATTATAACTGAAAAGAAAATTATCTTCTTCAGCTACTTTTACACCATTTATATAGATCCTTGCTATGTTGCCCTTCTTTTCTAATACTTCTCCATAAGGTGTTTTTTCAATTATCCTCTCTCCAGAGAAAATTAGAAACAAGTCTTTTGCTTTTTTAATATCTTCATCTGTAACTCCTTCTAAAACAAATTCTGTTCCTACGAAATTCGGATCCGATGGTGGATAAATAAAAGCATGAAGTGTTGTTATATCCTTAAATCCATATTTCTGAGACTTACCAATAGTTATGTCTCCATATTTTGATTTTATAACGACTTTTACCCCATGCCTATCAAATGTAGCTAAAGCATCTTTTAGTCCTATACCGAACTTGCCAATCACATGTGGATTTCTGAGCTTTTCGTCATTTTCTTTCTGTGTGAGATGTTCATACCTTAGCCCTCTTCCAAAATCCCTTATGTGCCATCTGCCTTCTTCATCCTTCCAAATTTTAATAGGTTCAGTGTTCGTCAATATTTGTTCATCAATAGCATTAGCAATGATTTCTCTTATTGCATGGTACACCTCCCAATCTTCCAGTATTTTTTCTATGTTTAAATCAAATTTTTTTACTTCCATTTCGACACCTTCTATGTTATTTACAAGAACATTATTTCACCTGTCTTTTATTTAAAATTTGTCCTAGAGATTTCAGAAAACACCAAAAATGAAGTTTTATAAGAGATAAAACTGATTAAGATATTCCTCATGAACACTTTTTACCAGCTAGTTAAAAAGAATAACCAAAAATTAATTATCACTCTAATCAAAAAGCTTAAAACTATTAATGGTAAAATGCTAAAAATAGGTGCTAGCATGAAAACGGAGAAAATTCTATTAGTAGACTCAAAAATAAAGGACAGCTTGATAAGGTACCTCTACAGAGGTTCTCCACCATTTGAAAAGATTGACGAGTTAGAAGGACTTATCAAAGAAGCCTTATCCAGAAATGAAGATCCAGATGTACTTGCCAATGCTCTATCTAAGTTAGTACAAAATGAAAAAGAGTTATTACTGTCTGGAGTCCTGCTGTTTTATCATTACAAAGCCACATCCAAAAGACCCAAGGTTTACAAGCCACCACTTCAAAAACAGTCTCCTGAAGAAAAAATCAGAGAGTTCCACATCAGAGGAGTTGAACAGGTAAAGAACCCAATGTTTAGCCCAACATATAGAGTCAAAGTAAATGAAGAACCCTCCACTACTGGGGATTTTGCCATTATCGCTGTTAAAGCATATTATGAGCATCTCCAGAATTCTCCAGTAAGTATCTTAGGGCTCAAAAAGGTAGGTAAGAAGACATTCATGGTATCTACAGATTTGGGAGAGCTCAGAGTTGATGGAAATAGATCTCATGCAGGATATCTTTATACTCCCGATGGCGATATCATCAAGTTTATAGTTTCTCTTTGAACTTTCTCCTTATTGCTCATTTATAAATTTATTACTATTATCAAAATCCTGATTACTATTAGCTATCGAAAATTTTTTATTGTTTTTACCACCATAGTTTGTATGAAAACAACCAGGAGAGGGTAAAATGAAATGGTACATTGAAATTGCAACCATTGTATTTGCCACTCTCTTTATTGTTTCCCAAGTTACACCCCACGACAACACTCAAGAAACAACTCTTATGCCACTTCTTCAGCAGTTAAACAATATACACAAGGACATAAACAAAAGCATCACCCAAATGCAGGCACTAAAATCAAGCCAAGAAAGTCTCAATCAAATAATCCTACAACAACAAAAAGAAATACAATCGCTCCATGCCCAGCTATCTAAATTCAATCAGAGCCTTGTAGAGCTCAGACACTCACTTAATACTACAGCTCAAAGAACTGAGTTTAAACTCATGGAGCTTGAGCAGATAATGGAGTATGCAAATGAGGACATTAATTCGATTCTCAGGAAGATAAATAAGGACAAAAATCAAACATTGCCAGTTAGTGAAAGGGAGATTTATGAAAACGGTGTGGCCTTTATGAATCTCCACATCGAAGAAGAGCTAAAGAAAATTTTCCCTAAGGCAAAAATCATTACGAGCGACATTGTGTACATAGCTCCGCCAATAGAGAACATAGACAAACTTGAGACATTCATTAATTGGACCAAGATCCCCGGACTCAAGTACAAAGTTGAGCTTAATGATTGTGATGACTTTGCATGGAGGCTCTACTCAGAGAGCAAAACCCACTATTCTCTCCTGGCACTGGGTGTTGCGTATTCTAAAAATCATGCCTTTAACATTATACTCTTTAAGATAAACAGCACAAACCAGCTTGGCGTTTACATTATAGAGCCGCAAACTGGATCAATTTTTCCATTTACTAAAACACTGCCAGAATATTACCGTGAAATTGAGTACATTTTCTTATAAACTCTCAAAAGAGGGTTCAAAATGAGAGAAGAACTCAAACAGGAGATTTTAAAGGAACTTAATAAGGGGAGTCATATCCTGTTAAGGGGCCAGCATGGAGTTGGCAAAACTCATCTCGTCAATGAACTGCTCCAAGAGAATGACAGAGCATCTCAAATATGGCTTTACTTCCCCCAGCCAAAGCCCCCAAAGGCAATCCTCCTCGAGATTCTGAAAATGGTTCTTGAAGATGGAGAGGCCAATGAAAAGTGGAAGAGTTATAAGAGGGGAAGCATTCCACAGCTGGCTCAATACATTGCCAACGAGCTAAATAGAAAGGAATTCTCAATGGTCATAATCCTCGATGATTTTCACACAATCACCACAACTTCAGCGACAGCGTTTCGACTTCTTATAGAGGGAACTAAGAAAGTAAAACTTCTCTGCGTTGCTAATGACGAGTACGTAGATAAGCTCTACAAGAAGCCCGAGATGAAAAGGCTCGTATGGGAACTCAAGACCATTGAAATGGAACCTTTCACTGAAGAGGAGGCTAAGAAATTCATTGAGGAGGAATCGTCAAAACTTGGACTTTCATTAAACAAGCAAATGAAAGAGCGAATTTTGAAGAACTGTAACAGAAACGCCCTCTGCATTAAAAGCCAGCTTGAAGCCTTAAAGAAAGGTGAAGAGCTGAGGGAGAATGAACATGGAGCAATTCAGGACAAGCCCATAAATCTCTTTCCAATACTGGTAATTTTAGCCTTCAGCCTTGTCGCTTTCAAGTACATTTCAAGGGGCACAGGAGACAAGGAGCTCTACAGCTTTGGTAGCTTCATCTCAATGATGCTTTACTTTGCATTCAGGAGCTTGGTTGTGTACCCCGTGAGAAATGACTGATGTGCAAAATTCGGCCAGATTCGAAGGGCGAATAAAAACACACAAACAAAAAATGGTGTAGAATCATGATGGGACTTACCCACATTGTTTTCTCCATATTTTTCTACGGGATAACAGCTTCTATCTTCAGCCTCCCAATAACAAGAGGCATCCTTGCAATAGTCGCCTTTGGGGCTTTAATCCCCGACATCGACAATCCAACCAGCAGTATAGGGATGTTATTCTTACCCCTTTCAAAATGGATCAACAAACGTTATGGACACAGAACACTTACACACAGCCTCTGGTTCTGGCTTGGAGAGACGTGTTTATCACTTGCAATTACCTATCCGGGTGGGAAATTAACGTATGCAGTGGCTTTTTCTGTGGGAACATTAAGCCATCTTGTCGCAGATGGAATGACTAAAACTGGAGTAATGCTCTTCTGGCCTAATCCACGACCAGTTTACTTCATTCCACAGAGGCTTACGGTGAAGACAAACTCAAGACAAGAGCTTGTGGTTTTCCTTATATTCTCATTTTTAGCTGTTTCAACAGTTAGCATTTACTACATTGGCTGGCGTTCTGTTTTCAGATCAGCCATGCCAACTTTTGTTGGTGCAAGGAATCTTTATCTCGAAAAGGGTTGTCGTGAGGGTAAGACTTATCGAGTTTTTGTAAAGCTCACATACTGTGAAGGCTTTTGCTATGATTTGGAAGGGGAAATCATTGGAGCTGGCTATGAGAGATTTTATCTTGCAACACCAAAGGGGTACTTTGAGGTTACAGAGAACAGGGTTCCCAAAGTTTATTGGATGAAAACGAGAGGGCCTTATTACACAAAAATACTCCCTTTAAAGGACATCATAAATCAAAAGCTTCAGTTAAGTCCCTTTGATGTTGTTCTAACAAATAAAGGGCCGAGATACATCAAGGATGTAGACTTGAATGAAATTCTCAAAGAGAATCCTGAGGCTGAAGTAAAGATTTACAAGTACAAAGGAGGTTCTTAAAGTGAGAAAAATTCTTACTTTGCTCATAATATCTTTATCAGTTCTCCCCCTTTCACAAGCCCTAAAAGGAGAACCCATCTTTAACGAACACATAACCACTTATGATGCTTTGAAAGTGAACAATTTTATGATACAGCTTCAGCTCAGCCTTTCTGGAGAACCATACTTAATGATCACAAATGAGAGCCAGATAATATGGTTTGGAAAGGCAATATTCGGGAAGCAAATTGAATTTGGAAATTTCACTCTTATTATCGGCAAGTGGGTAAATGAAAGGCTACACATTCTTATCTATGGTCCAGATGCAAAAGTTCAGAGAGTTCAACATGCCGAAAAATTCAGGGTTAGATATCAGCCACTTGTTGTAAAAGCAACTCCAGGAACTATACTAAAGCTACCAATTGAAATAGAGAATCCCACACTGGACAACCTCACACTGACATTTGAGCTGATAGATGTACCCAATAATTGGAAAGCCCACTTTGAAACTTCTGAAAAGACTTACTCAATCAAACAGCTACTCCTTGGATCAGAAAAAAGTATCAAGCTATATCTGATAATTGATATTCCCGCTAACGCAAGAAGTGACAGAGTTAGGTTTAGAATAAACAGCTTTGTAGGGGAGATCAAAATAGAACTTCCCGACAAAGAACATAGGGAAAATTTCACAATCATAATTCCCTATTCACAACTTCAGGTCTCTTGCAATGAAAGGGCTGAGTTCCCAATAATTGTGGAAAATCACGGAGATGGGGATTTTCTGGTATTTAGGATACTTGAGAAGCCTCAAGACTGGAACGTCGATTTTCATGACAGTGAAAATCAAAGAACCAGAGTTCTGTTTCTGGAACCAAACGAGAAAAAAGTTGTGTACTTAGTTGCTGAAAAACCATATACTGGTCCAAATAAAGGAAAAATCAAGGTGCTTATCAACGGAAATAGCTATCAATTCAATATCAGCTTTCTCGGTGAGTGTAGAACCCAACCTATAAGTGTAAAAATACGAGTCTTCAATGAGGACTTAGTCCCAATCAAATATCCAATCGTGAAATTTGGGAATCTAACAAAGATTGGAGATTCAGAAGGGAGAGTTGAGTTTGAGCTAAATCCCGGAACCTATACAATGACATTAGCTGCCAAAGGATACAAGAACAAAACTATCAATGTTAGTCTGAACCCCGTTGAGAATAGAGAGCTTGATGTCATCTTAGAAAAGGAACCTTCGAAGGTCGAATTATCTTTTGAAACATTAGACGTAGAGCTGAATGGAGAATACACTACTATAAGCTTCATTCTTAAAAATTCGGGTTACGAGAAAAGAGAGATAACATTTGATTTATCTGGACCCAAGAACATAAGGTGGTGGGTGCTAAGAACTCCAACCTCAGAGAAAGCCATTTCTACTCTTAAACTGGCACCAAAAGAAGTCGCTGTTCTATATCTAAAGCTAAGAGCTGAAGAACTACATCCAGGAACTTATAACCTAACCTTCAGAACCCTAACTACAGATAACATCACAGAGAAAGCTCTCAGGCTTCACGTTATCGAGGATCCAAAAATTAAGATTATTCTGGATTCCTACTATTATGAGACTCAAGATGAAATAACAATTCCGGTGAAAGTTAGAAATGCAGGGGACACAAAACTGAAAAACCTATCTCTGGTTGCTGAAGTTCCTAAAGACTGGTTCTATGAAGTATCAAAATCAAGCTTTGCTCTTGAGCCCGGGGAAACGCAAGAACTTAAAATTAAAATAAAAACTGACAGGAGGGAGGGAGAGTATAGTGTGCAGGTATGTGTTTTAAACGAGATAAAAGAAACCTGTGACTTTGTTATAATTAGGGCAACAAAACCTGATTCATTCATATATGCAGTTTCATGGATTATTTCAGTGATTGGAGTGATATTAATTGGAAATTTGAGAAAAAAGCCATAAAATTCACAGAAAGGTGCTAGTAGAGAGTATACACTTGAAAGATACATTTAAGGAGGGGTTTAAAAACCACTATTTAATAAGAGAAAAAATTTTGGAGAAAAAAAGAAAACAACCTTGGTGTTTCTTGAACAGATATTATTGATGGGACACAAAATAATATGAATATTTATATTTTACCAATAATTTAGATGCATTTTTGTTATAATACCAAATAAAAATAAAAATTTTTGAATTTTTGTTCCAAAAGCTTTTGTAGAACATTGAAGAAAACTCTACCAAGAGCAATCTCCAAATAGAGATTGCAGAAAAATAAGGAGGTGATAAATATGGTAGAGTGTAGTTCTGAATTGAAGTATGTCAAACAAATAATCGAAGAAGAAGTCATTAACTACCAGCCAGATAAGTTGGACCTAATACTCCCTTGGCGTAAGAATGCAAGACTTCACTTCAAGCTGTTCAATGACTATGAGAGCTTTGTGGATACAATAATCAAGAATCATGAGCAAATGTCTGTAAATGAACTTATTAAGAAGTCCAGAAAGCTACATAGTAATTTTTATCTTGCATTAATTACCTACAACGAAATCCAAGACAAGACAGAAGAATGGTTCAGGTTCTATATTTCATTCCTTAGTGCACTATTCGAGTGGATGGCACTTTCAGCTGAAGCCAGTGCTTACTATGGTGACATAGAGAGGCTTGCAAGAGTAGTTGCTAATCAGGAATATTTACTATGTAAGATACAAAGTGCTATCAAAGAGTATTCAGAGTAGTGTCGCAATAGTGCCAGTCCACAAGGGCTGGCACTTTTTAAATTTTTGAGACTCTCAAATCCAGCCCCTCATTAACTACTTTACCCTTTTGGCAAACACGATTGACTTTAAAATATAAGAATTTCCATATAGGTACAGGATTCTCTCTAAAGCTGAAAGTTACTTTAATATTAATAGAACTTCGAGTTTAAAATTTTTCTTGACTTTCCTTAAGATATCATTTAGGAGGATATTTCCGGACACTCCCCACCAACTGAGTATTTTGACAAATCGCTATTATATCCGAATTGCTTTTAAAGCAATTCGAACTATTCACCATTGAGGTTATTACCATGGGAGGAGCCACACTCAGGAATGTAATGAAGATGATTGTAGCCCTTGAAAATGCCCCCATGATAAAGAAAACATTTCGGGAAAGAGGAGGGCCTTGCTGGACACACAGAGATTACTGCAAGTGTGAAGCTGAAGAGCTCTGCAACCTGGCACTTGCTGAGTTCCTTGGTGTGAATCCCGGGACTGCTCTCAGAAGCTGGAGAAACCTCATGTTTGAAATGGAAGAACTTGGCATAATTGAAACAAGACTTGTCGAGAATCCCAGAAACAGGCCACGCAGACTTCTCAAGCTCACCAAAGACTGGAGAGAAGCCTTTGATGAAATTTATGCAAAAACCAAGAGAGAGCTATTTGAGAAATGGAAATAGCAGTTCTCACTTAAATAAAGATAAGAGATATCAATCAAACAATATAAAACATCGAAGTTCTCAGATTTATCAAACAATTAAAGAATAATTCCTGGGAAGTTAGTCTGAGCTTAGTTACTTTGCACTGAAACAATGATAGAATATATCCAGGCCAACAAGTTTTTATGAGAGCTTGAAATGGAAAGAGCACCCCTAATGTGGACAGATAGCAACAATTACTTTTTCTCTTTTGAAAGTCTTGCCCTTCAGGACAGAGAGGCCAGAACGGGAAGCACTGAGAAGACAAGTCAAGCCTTAAGCAAACAGAGTAGTAGAATAAAAACCCCTATTGCCTAAGATTATATAAGGCTCCCTTCTTTAGTCGTGTCAACACCAGAAGAGGCTACTTTGACAAAACCTTTATGCTTTTATTTCTATGACAATGTCATCCCCAACCTTTACTCCTTCTACTGCAATTGAGACATTAACCTCACGCCCTCCTTTAATGATTGGTGTTATCATTGAGCCCAGCACCCTGGAGCGGTAATAGACACAATTTTCCTCCATCAGTTACTGGCCCAAGCATTTTAGAACGATCCGATAATGCCCATTTGTTTGCGGATATTTTTACATAGAGAAAGAGATAGTAACAATACGATTCGTACTCTATCAAATTTGGATTACTAAGAGTAAAAGTTACCCATATGTTTACATTTTGGGTATTGCCACTGTTAAAAAAATAGTTAAACTTAACACCTATTTCTTGAAAAATTTTAAACAAAAAGGTATAAATTAGTACATAATGTACATATCACTGCACAATATTTGCGGAGGTGTCACAATGGAAAAAAGCCAGGCTCAAAAATACGCCTTGCTTTTGGGAGTTCTACCATGGATAGCATATGTAGTGATTTCACCGTTCTTCAACAAGCCAGAGCCCCTGATTCTTGGCATGCCACCATTGATGTTCTGGAACACACTATGGCTCATACTAACCTCAGCATGCCTCTATGGAGCATACAAGTTTGAACTTGGGGGTGGCCTCCTTGAGTAGTGCAATACTCCCTGTTGCGATAATTATCGGATGGGTACTGTTAAGCTTAGCTGTTGGAGTTCTAGCAGGAATAAAGAGAAAATTCAACCTAGAAGGATACCTGGTCTCAGGAAGGAGCTTGGGTTTAATATTTCTCTATGTTCTAATGGCGGGAGAAATTTACAGCGCCTATGCATTCTTGGGAACTGGAGGTTGGGCATATTCCTATGGAATGCCAATAATGTATGCAATAGGTTATGGAGCCTTAGCATATGCCTTTGGTTATTTCTATGCAAAATACGTTTGGAAAGTTGGAAAATACTTTAAATGTGTAACTCAAGCTGACTACTTCCATGTAAGATATAACAGTAGAGCATTGGCGGCACTTGTAGCACTTATCGGTATTGTTTTCAATGTTCCATACCTCCAGCTACAGCTACAGGGGCTTGGTTACATTGTCAATGTTGGGTCACTTAACACAATTTCAATAAAAGCAGGGATTGTCATTGGAATGGTAATAATGATGATCTACGTTTACACCAGTGGTCTTAGAGGCATTTCATGGACAAATCTCCTGCAGGCAACTCTAATGTTCATAGTTGCATGGGCCATCCTCTTTGCAGTTCCATTTAAACAGTTTGGAGGAGTTAGTGAAATGTTCAAGGCACTGGCACAAGCTAAACCTGAACACTTAGTACTCCACCCACCTCTTGGAATTGCATGGTATGTTTCAACTCTAATTTTATGTGGACTTGGGTTTTTCATGTATCCTCAGATGTACCCCTCAATATACAGTGCAAGAGATTTAAAAACGCTGAAGAAGAACTATACATTATTGCCCATATACTCAATTTTCATGATACCTGTAATATTAGCCGGCTTGACTATTGCTGCAATGGGTATTAAATTAGCAACTCCGGATGAAGCTGTACTGAAAGCAATAGAAGTATCATATCCCTCCTGGGTCTTGGGAATAGTTGGGGCAGGAGGATTTGCTGCAGCGGCTTCAACAGCAAGTGCAATTATATTGACACTTGCAGGATTGCTATCCAAGAATTTATATACTATAATCAAGCCAGAGGCATCAGATAAAGAACTGGTACTGGTTAGTAGAGTGTCAGTTATACTCTTCGGACTTGTTGCAATGCTCTTGGCTCTCTATGCCCCAGGAAGATTAGTTGCTCTATTGCTACTAGCTTATTCAGGTATAACTCAAATGTTCCCAGGAGCAGTCCTTGGACTCTTCTGGAAGAGGATGAACAAATATGCAGCTGGAGCAGGAATGATTGCAGGATTAATAACAGTGACATACATAAAATTTGGACTTAAGCATAACCCCCTGGGAATTCATTTTGGACTTTGGGGCCTGCTTGTAAACTTCATTGTAACAATAATAGTAGCATATGCGACAAAACCTGATGAAAACTTTGAAAAATTTAAGGTTGCATTTACCTGACCTCTTTATTCCCTTTTTTATTCGATATGAGGTGATAAGTTATGAAAGTAGAAGAGTTTGTTATTAAAAAGGCTAAGGAGTTAGAACCATATATTATAGAGAGGAGAAGAGACTTTCACATGTACCCAGAACTTAAGTACGAGGAGGAAAGAACTTCATCCATCGTTTCCAAAGAGCTAGAGGAGCTCGGTTATGAAGTTATAAAGACTGCAAAAACTGGTATTATTGGAATTTTGAGAGGTAAAGAGGAGGAAAAAACTGTAGCTTTGAGAGCTGATATGGACGCTTTGCCTGTTCAGGAGGAGAATGATGTTCCATACAAGTCTAAAGTTCCAGGGAAGATGCATGCTTGCGGTCATGATGCTCATACAGCAATGCTCTTAGGAGCAGCAAAGATATTGGCTGAAATAAAGGATAAAGTGAATGGTACAGTAAAGTTAATCTTCCAACCAGGGGAAGAAGGAGGATTGGGAGCTAAAAAAATTGTTGAGGAAGGACACTTAGATGATGTAGACGCTATTTTTGGTATTCACGTATGGGCTGAATTGCCTTCCGGAACAATCGGAATTAAGGAAGGGCCTTTACTGGCATCTGCAGATGCGTTTAAAGCTACAATAAGAGGAAAAGGAGGCCATGGTGCAGTACCACATATGTCTATCGATCCAATAGTTGTAGCAATTGATATCGCAAATGCTTACCAAAAAATCATTTCGAGGGAAATAAATCCATTGGATCCTGCAGTCATAAGCGTTACAAAAATTGTAGCAGGAACAACTTTTAATGTCATTCCAGAAACTGCAGAACTTTGGGGTACTATAAGAGCATTTAATGAAGAGGTTAGAGATTTTATAATCGAAAGAATGAGGCAGATAACCGAAGGTTATGCAAAATCAATGAGATGTGAGGGAGAGCTTAAACTCACAATGGAGTACATCCCCCCAACGATAAATGATAAAGGATTAGCAGATTTTGCAAGAAAGATATTGAAACCTCTCGGAGAGATAGTTGAGCCAAGACCTACTTTGGGAGCTGAAGACTTTGCCTTCTACGCTCAAAAGATCCCAGGATTATTTGTCCTTTTGGGAATTAGAAATGAAAAGAGGGGCATAGTCTATCCTCACCATCATCCAAAGTTTAACGTTGATGAGAGTGTTCTTTGGAAAGGCTCTGCAATCTATGCCCTATTAGCTTACGAATACTTGGAGGGAGAGAGATGAAAGTCTTAGTCACGGGTTTTGAGCCATTTGGTGGAGATGATAAAAATCCAACAGAAATGATAGCTAAAACCCTTAACGGAAGGACTATAGATGGAGCACAGATAACTGGGAAAGTTTTGCCGGTTTCTGTTAAGCATGCTGGACCAAAATTAGAGCAAATCCTTAATGAGCTAAAACCAGACATTGTGATAAATTTAGGGCTGGCACCAACTTACAGCAACATAGCCGTCGAACGAGTTGCCTTAAACCTTTTGGATGCGAGAATTCCAGACAACGATGGATACCAACCAATTGATGAGCCTATAGAAAAAGATGCCCCAATAGCATACTTTGCCACCCTACCAGTTAGAGCAATAGTAAAGGAGCTTAAAGATAATGGTGTTCCAGCAATGATTTCCTACAGTGCTGGAACCTATTTGTGTAATTACGTTATGTTCAAAACGCTCCACTATTCAAAGCTTCATGATTATCCCAAAAAAGCAGGCTTCATTCACGTTCCATACACCCCGGATCAAGTTGTTAACAAGTTCTTCCTACTTGGCAAAAACACACCAAGTATGTGCCTGGATTTGGAAATCAAGGCAATTGAAATAGCTATAAAGACAACCCTTAGATTTATGAGAGAGGGAAAAGAAGATATCAAAGAGCCAATTTAGTTGAGGTCAAGAAGATGCGAGTGCTTGTCCTCGTTGTCCTTTTAATCCCTTTTCTGATAGCTCTTCATGGAATTCTTTGAGAGAAAGCTGAAGAAATATGAGGAGGTTTTGACGTCGAGAAAATACTAAAGGAAGAAAAGAAAGAATGTGAAGTATAGTGGGCACAGACTTTGTCCTCCCCTAAATCTTTCATTGATTATGATTAGGGGGAGGTAACTGAAATAAGAATGCCTGCTCTAAGCATTGCTGTAGTGGAAAGTATAAAGGGGGGATTAAGACATGAATGAAGATTGGAAAGCTGAGGAAATCGAGCTACTAAAAAAGATATTTAAAAGAAAGCTTGATGAAACAGACATAAGGATATACATGCTTCTCAGGGAAAACGGAAAGATGAGTGACAGCGAAATTGCAAGAAAACTTGGAATTTCAGTCACAACTGTACGACGGAGAAGAAAACGACTCCAAGACGAAGGAATACTTCAGATTATAGCCCTCCTCCTGCTAAAGGCTGCTAATGCTAGTTATGCCGATGTGCTCGTAAAGTTCAAGCAGGGAATAAAAATCGAAGAAGTCAATGAATTCATAAGCAACGCAATTAGAAATCCCAGGATATATGAGGTAACACTCTACATAGGTGGGAAATATGATGTTCTATTAAGGTTCTTTGAAGGAAACTTAGAGAGTTTAAATTACCATATTGAAAAATTTCTAAGGAGCTCCCAAGTAGTAGAGAGATACGAAGTAAATACTGCAGTAGGAAGTCCAAAGGCATGGTATAAGTCATTTAAAATTAAATTTTAAACTAATAAATTAACTCTATGTCCCAAGATTATAATAACATTCATGGCTTTGTCTACCAATTTCTCTTTTAGAGTGATCCCTACTCATAATATCCACAATCATAATGCCTATAATCAGGTCAATAAACTCCTAAGCATCAAATTGTCTTTTTCAATCATCTTTTAGAGTCTTACTTTTTCTTTTGAAAGCCCCTTCAAGGTCATGGACTAGGATAAAGTATTTAATCATTAAAAGATGAAATTTAGCATGAAGGTGTTAAGGGTGCAGAAAATCGTTAATATCAATCCCCTCTTGAAGAGGATAGAACATATGGAAAAAGAGTTAAAAGAACTTAAAATCGAATTGCTTAGACTGCAAGCCGAACAACTTCCAAGTGAAGAAGTTGATGAGGCTACTTTGAGAGAGCTTGAAAAGAGATTCGAAGAGTATCAAGAGGGAAAAGCCAAAGTTGTTTCAGCTGAAGAAGCTAAAAAAAGGCTTTTAACTCTTCTTGAAGAAGTTTAACGCTTGTATGCTCTTCCCCTTGGTTCAATTTTAGCAACGTAGATTTTCTTATTTTCCCAATCTACACCATAAAAGACCCTATATTTACCAATGCGAAGCGCATAAGCGGGCATGTTCTTTATTTCCACTCCTTCCACTCGTCTAATATCAAAACCTGGAGGTATAGAATGATTTTCAAGGGCTTCAATAAATTCTAATAACCGCTTAATTTGAGCTTTCTTAAACCACTTTTTAGCTTCTTTAAAGACTCTATCATCAATATAAACCTCAAACATTAGCCCACCATAGATGAATATCAGGTCTTACTACTTAAACTTTTTGAAGTTCCAAATTTCGTAATGTAGAAAGTAAATTCCCTCTTTACTTAAAAACATAAAGGATAAAGCTTTAAGAGATTACTCAGCCTGTTTCTTTCCTTGTCAAGATAGGGCTTTCAAAAGGAATATGAAAACTACCCACTCGCACTTGAAAGCTCTAATAAAATTCATAAAAACTCGAGCCTTTTTTCAAGAGGCACAAAAAGATAAGACTTACTCACCAGCGTTTCTTTCTTATCCCTCTTCTTAACCCTGCTTAACATCTCAAACTCAAAAAGAGCGCCATTACCACTAAGCAAAGCCTTAGATATTTCCCTAAGTTCTCTATTAGTATATTTTCTTGGCTCATTACCAAGGAATTTCAACATCCTTTCTTCATGCAAAATCCCTCTCAAAATCTCATGATACAAAGGCACAGTATAAAACTCATTCAAAACAATCTCATCAGCCTTTACCGGAGCTAATTCATTAAGTGAAAACGCTTGAGCTAAGTTCGCCCACTTATTTAGGGCTTTGCCAATTTCATGCTCAATTACATAAAACGTCTTGTCGAAGTGAACATACAGAATGTCTGGACCAAAGACAAGAACCGGTCTCTTATAATATGGGTTTCTGAGGTAAACATCAATTAAATCCCTAACTATCAAGGAAGTAAGCTTTCTCCTAAAATCAATTAGGCTATTCTGGTTTATTTTAGGAGGAATATCGTTTGTTATGATATTTGAAGACTTAACAGAGTACGAGTTAACTTTCTTCATGATGCCTCACTAATAACGTGTCCTCATTCATTGTTTAAGTGAGTTATGGAAAAAGAAAAGCGGAGGCCTGCCATTTCCTTTTTAGTAGAATAGTGATTATATAATTTTCTATACCACAAGAGTATTGTTAGAATGAATTTTTGATGTTTTAACTTGTCAGACAGCATCTGATGAGATTTCTCAAAAGTTAAATAGCCTTAAACCCAAAATTCCGCATCTGACCTCCTCCCCGTCTTGAAGGGCGAGGGTTCCAACGAGTTAACCCCTCGCCAGTGATGGGGAGGTTTGAGGGGCTTCATTAAAGCCCAATAAAGGCGGGCTTTTCAGCCCCTCTGGCCGGGTCTTCGGCCAGTTACCCCTCCTCTGAGCGTACAAACCGCTCAGGTTCGGGGTTATGGTTCTCACAACCTTCTTTAAAATGTTGAAGGCTCCAACCAAATCAGCATTCATTACAAGCCCCTCTGCGGGACACTTAAACAAACCCCTAACGAAGCGAGCCCTCTCGTGGGGCTTCCCGCAAACGGGGCAAAGCTTAGAAGTGAAAGCCTCATCAACGACTTCAACAAGGATACCATACTCCTCAGCAACTTCCGTCAAGCGTTTGATGACGTAATTAAACCGCCAGACGTGAGAGAGGAGGAAATTCTGCCTTTTGCCCTTATCAGAGTTCCGAGCTATTCCTTTCGGATAGCCAATGATGATTTTAGAAACGCCCAAATCGTAGAGTTTCCGGACAGTTTGTCTAACTGCCGTGTTAATGTAGTGCTTCGCTTGTAGCTTAGCCTTCTCGTGCATTCTTTTGAGTTTTCTACTCTTCTTTGCTCCACTCTTGTTGAGTTTTGACTGATACTTGGCAATCTTCTTCCTCCAGTAGAAGTCAATGCTTTTCAACGGTCTCCCATTCACGAGAAAACTCTGCCCACTCTCCACATAGACGGCCATTAAGTTGTTCACTCCCAAGTCAATACCCGCCGAAAGGCTCCCCTTTGGAGTTCTTGGGAGCTTAATCCACTCATTTCCTTCCATTTTCTCGTCAACGGTGAAGCTGATGTGAGCATACCACTTTCTTTTCACATCATCGTAAACGATTTCTAACCGCCCTTGCTTGCCTCTGAGATGAATTCTTCCCTTGAACTGGACTTCCAGGCGTTTGAATTTCCCGAGGCCTTTGAGGATTAGTTTATTGCCCTCAACCTTGTACTGGTCGTTCCTCAGGACGATTAAGGGCTTCCTCTTCCCGTCCTCTTTGAGATAGTTTGGTGGTTTTGGTTTGAACCAGTTGGAGAGTTCTCCGTTTCGCTTTTTTCGAAGGAGTGAGAAGAATGAACGCCACGCTTCAGCGTTCTTCCTTGCTATTTGTTGGACTGTTGCAGATCCGATTTCCCGCTTGAATTCCCCATAAACGGTTTTCTCGGTTGTATTAAAGTCCACGATTTGCTCTTGGAAAAATTGTTGCCTGCGGAGATAGTTCACTCTATTCCAAACTTTAGCTCCAGTATCGGCTAACTGGTGGAGGATTTTCTCTTGTTCTTTTGAGGGCTGAAGTTTTAGCGTTACTGTCCTCTTCGTTTTAATTCACGCTCCCATTGTGTTTCTACATAGTGTTTAACAATCTCATCCGTTACGTGGCCGACTGAGGCTACAAAATAAGAGCGAGACCATAAGCGACCGTGTGTCGTCTTGCTCCTCAATTCTGGAAACTCTTGGAGGAGTTTTCTTGCCGTCTTGCCCTTCAGGTGGTTCACTATTTGGGCTGGCGAGAGGTTTGGTTTCGCTTGCAGGAAGACGTGAACGTGGTCGGGCATTACTTCGAGTGCAATAACCTCGCACCCGATTTCTTCCGAGTATTCTTTGAGCATTTCTTTGAGCCTCTCGGCGACTTTTCCGGTGAGAATGTCCCTCCCGTATTTTGGTATCCACACAAAGTGGTAGGTTATGAAGTGTTTTGCATGTCTTGTTCTTTTGATTCTTGGTGATTCAGGTTTCATTATGAATCCCTTAGTGTATGGTATGCATTACTGCTTAAATGTTTTTCGCTTTCTTGTTTAAGGGCTGGTATCAGAATTACTGCATCCCCGCCCTAAAGGGCGAGGCTTTCAGAAGAAAAATGAAAACTCAGCAGATATGGTGTAGAAGAGTATGTTGCTGATGGGGTTATAATTCTTGGCTTCTTTGAGAGGAGTATTGAACTAAAACGGTATCTGCTCATCAGAAAAATGCGCGGATGAGAAAATATCCCTTTGAACTAACACATAAAGGAATAGAGATATATTTGAAAGGTGATCTTTTATAAAACAATTAGGAATTTTAAAAGCATTCGGATTTAAATAAACAATCAAAAAGCATAATTCAGCAAAATACCAAAATATAATAATAATTTACATAATTCGACTAAATTCGTAAGTTATTGTATTTTATGATATTATCTTGATTGCTCAACTATCAATGCATAATAGAGAACATTATTATATAAATTTGCACAAATAACAAACAAAGTAACTCACAGATATCAATATTCGGCTCCGAATCATGGACGAACAATATCAATTTCACTCTTCTACCAAAATGTAGTACACTTTTCGCCCTTTCTTAATCTTCTTAATTTTTCGGTTTGTTATTAATCGATTAATTATCTGATAAAGCTTATCTGCTGAAATACCAAGCATACGTATTAATTCGGTTGGTGAATTATGACCCTGTGAAATCAACTTAATTAATCGTTCTTCTAACTCAAAATCATCAACTGGGGCTTTTTGAGTTTCTGTTAATTCCGAAGATAACTCTAAAGTATCGAATTTTAACTTTATCTCTTTAAGTTCCTGTTCTAATGAATCAACGATTTTTCGTTCAGTTTCAAGCATCTTTGACAATAAATCCACAGTCTGCTTATCAGCCTTATCATTAAGCAATCTTTGGAGTTCTTTTATATGTTCCTTCACTTCATGAATCTCTTTTTCAATATTCTCAATTCGAATAAGTGTCGTTTTTAATTCATAAAATTCATTAGGATCAAAACCCAAAATCCACTTTCTTAAGCCCACGAATCTCACCGAATAATGATTACGATACTCATCATATATAACAGTAACGTTCCAACTTTAGCCCACATCAAAAGAGAGATCATTTAGAAATTTTTATCTAATCAAACCTCCAAATTTCAATTAAAGATTAGCAAAAATGGGTGCAACTATATGATTCGCAAAGCCACATTAATTCTGGTTTCCATGACTCTGACTATACTACTTACAGCGGGTTGTCTGGGCGAAAATACTCCCACACCAACTGTAACTTCTGCAACAAGCTATTATTCAGTCTCATCCCACCCATCCTACCAATCTCCATCCCCAACAATACCCGCGAACGCCATTAGGGTCTATGTAATAAAAGTCATTGATGGAGATACAATTGATGTGTCTTTTCCAAATGGAACCATTGAGAGAATTCGCTTTCTGGGAGTGGATACTCCAGAAACCAGTGCTTCCAGAAACAAACCCAATGAGTACGATCACATCACAGATTTAAAATGTCTTGCAAGTTGGGGAATCAAAGCTAAATTTTTTACAAGGGACGTTCTTTTGAATAAAGTAATCTACATTGAATTCGATCCTAAAGCTGGAAAGAGGGGATATTACGGTCGTTTGTTAGCTTACATCTACCTTGAGAACGGGACAGACTTCACAGCTCTACTCATCAAAAGAGGCTATGCCAGAGTTTACACTGAGGGGGATTTCCTAAAAGAGCAGGAATACATAGCATATCAGAAGAGCGCAGAATCCAAAAAACTTGGACTTTGGGGATGTGAAATAGGAAAGTACGCAGATACCTCTACTGAACCAACGCTTACACATACTGCTACCACTGGGAAAGTTGTTATTCTAAAGGTCCACTACGACGCAGGTGGAACCCAAGTTAGAGATGCCGACAAGTTAAATGATGAGTACGTTGTGTTGAAGAATCAAGGTTCAAATCCAGTGAATTTGAAAGGATGGATAATAATGGATGAAGCAGGACACACGTATCACTTCCCTTCGTTAGTTCTCCAGCCCGGACAGGAGATCGTTCTTCACACAGGAAGCGGTACAGATACTTCTCATGATCTTTATTGGGGATCTAAGAGAGCAATCTGGAACAATGACCATGATACCGCCTACCTTTATGATTCTCAGGGAAGATTAGTTGATAAATTCAGTTGGTAGTTACTAAAAAGATAGTGCCAAAAATCAAAAAGTTTTTATAAAATGTTTAACAATTTTGGCACGGTGATATCATGCTTACTCGAGCAGAGCTCAAGATTCTCTCAGCCCTTCATAAACCAACATCCCTTAAAGAACTCTCTACTCAACTAGGTCTTTCGAGGGCAAGGCTTTCTATAATCGCCAAATCTCTCGAAAGGAAAGGTCTTATAGAGAGAAAAAGAGAAGGCAGAAAGAGTATACTTCTCCCTTCCAATACTAAGCCGCTCGAAGTTTACCATGAACTCTTAGCCAAATTCCCCCACATAGACTTTACCTCTCTTCTTGCCGGTAGAAAGCTCAAAGTCATTGGTGGGATGGGTGTTGAAAAGCCAAGACCAGCATGGGAGATTGCTCTGAAAGCTAACGTAAACCGCTACACTGTGCATCATGTTTTGGCCGAGTTAATGGAAAGACTTATCGTCGGGAAAAACGAAGAGGGTTACTTCATCACAGAGCGTTTTTCACTCATTAAGGAATTTGCCGATGAATATTTCCACCTACAGAATTCAATAAAAGCCAAGAGCTTTAGTGAGGATGCAGTAGTTGTATGGAGCGGTGTTAACGAATTCATTCTCGCCACGAGAAGCTTCAAAGGTACGGCATGGGGCTCATTTCAGCTTACAGGCTTGTCCCGGTTTGGGGACTTTGGTCTCAGCATAGTTTCAGCAGGAGTTTATCACTATTACTGGCCATCTAAGAGAATAACAATGGAAGAGGCCGTTGTTCATGCGCTGGCTGTTACAGAGCCTGATACAAGAGATCTCCTTTACATTATAACCCTCCTGAAGGCTAAGAGATTCAGTGCTGCTAAGCTCAGACACCTTGCCCTTAAGTTTGATGTTCTCAAAATCGTTGATGAGATTCTCCAATATCTCAATGGAGAAGAGAAAGGTTACCCATTCCCTTCCCGGGACGAAGTTAAAGAACTTTATCGTCAGTACTTTGGAGGTCGTGAAAATGATAACAAGAGAAAGATTGATTGAAGAGTTTACTCTGCTGGATGAGAAAGCTGAACTGCTGGCTGCCCAAGGAGTTATCCCTAAAAGGATAACCCTTTACCTCATAGGTGGCGGCAATCTCGCACTAAGGGGCATAAAAGAGGCAACAGTTGATATTGATATTATCGTTGAAAATGTTCATATTCTAAAAGCTCTTGATGAAGTCCTCACAAATCCCTCACCCAAACTTAGGGTAGGTCCAGGAGTAATGGTCATTTATATAAAAGAAGTCGAACATGAATACAAAGTGAAACTTGGAGCTTTTTCAGTCTATAAAAAGCTCGACCCAAGGATGAGCGATTTTACTCTTGATGTCTTTGTAAAAAGAGTTCTGAGGGGAATAGCACTTTCAGAGGGTATGAAAACTCGCTCAATAATCCCAAACGAGTTTAGAAATTTAAAAGTTCTCAGAATCCAGCTGGTCTCTCTTGAGGACATATTCTTGTTCAAAGGTGTGACATCCCTCAGTAGGATCAAAGACATCGATGATTTACTTCGCTTACTTGAACACGGCATAAATTTCAGTACAATTCTTGATGAACTCAACGCCCAAAAAGCCCTCATTGAGCCAGACAAGTTTGAATGGCTTGTCGGGTTATTTTATGAAAAACTACTGATGCTCAGAAACATGCTCGCAGAAAGAGGGCTTAGAAGTAAAGATTTAGAGAAGTTTATCAGAAACCTTGAGTTCTCCTTTGTTGGAAAGCAATAACTTATGACTACTCGAATTGTATTAAAAGCAATTCAACATAGTAGAGACAGAGAGATGTTTATCATTTGTAACAGACTTTCGGAAAAAGTCATGTAACTCCAGAACACTGCATTTCTATCAAAAATTCTTGAATTCACCTCATTTATACTATTATTATAAGTAATACAAGTGATAAACACGTCTCTATTTTCTCTCTATCCTTCTAAATAACCTAGATAAATAGAATAGTATATACACTGTTTGTTTATAGTCAGTAGAGCTATATAAACTTTTTGTTTTTGATTTAGGGTTTCAGTTATGGGGATTTCCGATAATAGTTACAAGTGATAAACATGTGTCTGTGTGTATTTATTCAATGGTTGTACGATATGAGATGAGTCTTGCTATTTAGGGGAAATGGAACCATATATCGCTCCTATTGACACTACTGGCGTTAGTAGATACAAATGATAAACACGAGTCTTCATATGCTGAGAACATGAATTGTATTAAATGCAATTCGAAATTTGCTCAGATGTTTTTCTTTAATGAAATTGTGGGTTATGAGATTGTTTAACTTTTTGATTTTTTCGTTAGTTTAACTCATTCTGTTCTCTTTTTCATATTTTACAAGTTCTATGGAGTTAATACCAGCATTAAAAGGTAAAAGGAACTTCCAAAAATAGTTGAGGCCAAGATCTTCCGAGTACCTCAAGTTTTACTCGGTACACATCATTTCCTACTCTTAGGCCTTTCTTAGATGTATTCAAATAGTAGCGAATAATCCGGTTATTCAATGCAACTCTAAAGAGAAAGTAAAGGTTCATCATAATTAAGATAAAGAATCATATATCAGAGAGGAGCATCAGTTGAGAAGTATAGTGGTATACCTTTGGAAAAAGAAACTTTTTAATATTCAAAGTTTGGTAAAATAATATGTGATAATTATGCCTAGAGTTCTTTATCTTGTTAAAGTGATTATTAGGAATTTCAGATCAATACGAGAAGTGCATCTCAACAATATTGGAGATGTAACTGTATTAGTTGGACCAAATGAAAGTGGAAAGTCTAACATACTAAGAGCATTAAATTGGTTCGGAACAGATTCCCGTATGAAAGATGAGGATATCCCTGTAGATCTACGGGCAAGTATTGAAAAAATTGATCAACCTATTGTGGAGGCATATTTTGAAATAATTAACAGAGAAAAGTTTAGAGAACTGTTAAATTTTGTGATAGAATCTGAAGTCCAAAAAATACTTGGAGAGTATCCTCTTACTCTTAAAACAAATCTATTGACAGACTTTTATAGTATTGTAAAAGAACTAGGGCTTGTCCCTATCTCTCTGGAAACGAAAACACCGAGTGGTATAGTAGACGTGATTTGTAAGGATAAAAAAGGTGCTTTGGTTGTTGTTGAAATTGTAAATAAAAGGGCTGATTTAACTTCTGTTCGTCGACTTGAGACCTATGTTGACTCTCTAAGAGAAAAGTACGGGAATATCCGCGGAATTTTAGTAGCACCTTCTCTTACAGATGGGGCTAAAAAATCACTTGATAATGTAGGTTTTGAATTCAAAAAACTACCATCATCTCTAATAGATTTTGGAACCATTAGGTTCCTTAAACTTGAAAAATATGAGGATGGACGTTTTGGCGTTGATTTTTATGATGCAGAGTTAAACAGTAGACTAGAAGAGCTCATGGACATACTCATAGAAATCATAAGGATATCTATATTAAGTATTCCTCTTTCCGATCTTTTTATTAACATGTTTGAGGCTGAAGTAAGAAACATCTTGGAATCTAATAATATACCCCCCGAGGTAATCCCGAAAGGAATTGAAGCTGTTAAGAACAACCCTAATTTCTTAAACACTATAACCTCAGTCGTTAATAAATTAGAAGAGATTGACAAATCTACCAAAAACAAAGGGATTATAGAAAGGTTTGAGGCGGTAAAACAAGACCTTCATCAGAAACTACAAAACTCTTCGAGTACAAATATTTCTTCCTTAAATATTAGTGGACGTTCTTATCCTATTAAGCCTCCTCTCAATCCTCGTAGTTTATTTATAAAACTATATAACAATATGACATCAAAAATCAATAAAATTAAAGAACTTGTGACAACAAACCAGTTCGAAAAAATTGTGATCATGGCTCTAGCTAAATTAAGGCCAGATTTTGTTTATCTATCAGAAGAAATGGAGCTAAAGGGAGTTGTACGAAAAGCTGGAAAATGGAGTCAAACTCTTAATGAGGAGGAAGGAGACTACGTAATTAACGCAAGGCTATTTAAACTCCTAAAAATTGACTTAGAGAAATTTGATGAAATGGATGTACCTAACCAGAATACCTTTCTTCATAATAGGCTAGATGAGTTTTCAAGAACTCTCGAAGATTTGTGGGAACAACAAAAAGTATATATTACCTGTAATGTTTGGGAGAAAGGTATTTCTTTCGAAATCGTTGAGTTAGATGATGACCACAGGCCTATTCCAGGAAAAAGGACTCCTCCAGAAGCAAGATCTAGAGGATTTAAATGGTATCTTGCATATCTCATAACTTTAGAATATTTAAGAATAAGGGGTGAAAATAAAGATATAGTTTTGCTATTAGATGATCCTGCTGTCTTTTTACATGAACGAGGACAAAAGGACTTTCTCAAAACAATCAATGAGGTTTCAAAGAACGTTCAGATATTATATAACACGCATCTGATATCTCTTTTTGACGAACGAGAATTAGATAGGGTTTTGTTGGTACAACTAGATGAAGAAAATAGGACAACCATTCAAAAGCCATGGACAAATGAAAAGAAGGATATTATTGCTCCGATAAGATATGCATTGGGATTTGATAAATTAATTTTTGAGGATTTTATTGAAAAATTTGGTGGAATTTTATTCGTAGAAGGCATTTCGGATAAATTCATTTTTGAAGGTTTACAAAAAGCTGGAGTTTTACCAGAGAAGTGGTATATCTATCCTCTTTCTGGTGGGGATGGTATTGATAAAAATGAAATAGTAAAAAGAATCGAGCAATTGGAGTGCTTATACGGTAGGCATGATAACAAACTTAAACATTATTTTGTTTTAGATGGGGACAAAAGGCAAGAGTTTGAAGATATAAAAGATGAAGAGAAGAAAGAGACAGAAAAAGAAGTCTGTCATAAAGAGAAGAAAAAAGATTATGAACTAGTATTCTTGGGAAATAAGAATCAAGAAATCGAAGATCTGATTGATAAGGAATTTTACTTAAAATGTGTTTCTGATTGCTATTTTGGGATCTTCATTCATGATCCTTCCAAGATAAAAAAGCTCAATGATGCTATCAAAAGTATTATGGAGACAAAATCTCAAGAAAAGATAACAGAATTGCTTGATAAAAAGTTTAAAAAATATGGACTCGGAGATTTTTCAAAAGTAGATGTTTCTAAAACAATTAAGAGAAAACTATCTAAGGATCCTTCACTTGTTGAATATCTTCAACCTATAATTAACGAACTCAAAGACCATGGAATAATATAAAAATAGAACGCAAGGATCACGTTCAAAAATTTACGCAATCTCAAGGAGGGTAAGATATTATGTTTATCAGAAAGACCTTTAGAAAGAATGGTTTTGAGATAGATATGGATGATAAGATCTCTGAGATAAACTTCAATGTACCTGAAGAAGAAAACAAGAGAAAATAAAGGAATTTGAAAAGCTAGCTAAGGAATTCCTTCAATGCTGCCTTAGAAATCGGGAAGATATTTCAATTGGAGTGCCCTCCTGTTTTATAGATAGACCAGCTAAAGAAAACTATTTCTTGCAATAGACATTACTGCTGATGTTTTCAACTGGACCATTGAGCGCAGCTAGTGAATGGGGAAATTGGTGTGATAAATGTACAATTCCACATGGGAGATGGTTTCATTGCAGCAGTGTCGGAACCTTTTGTTAAGGAGCTCCTTACTGAGTATATTGACAACATTGAAAGCATGGATAAGGAGTTCTTTGATGAAAACGTCTTTGGAAAAATCTTAAATCATGTGCATTACGGAGTTGATATCTTAAAAGAAAGTGAAGAAGTCAATAAGGCTGTAAAAGAAATCATGGAGAGTATTGATGAGAGCGGTAGAGTTTTAGTACTTATTGAATATCGAGATAAACCCTTTGTCTATGCTATTCATCCAAGAGCCCTTGCAGATGAAATAGAGAGGTTCCTTATCGAGAATCCGCAATTAGGAGAAAAACTTAGGGAATTATTCAAAGACATTCTAACATTCAATATTGTTTAACTTTTGTTTAATTTCACTCATTTAAAGTTTCTCATTTGTTGTCTTTTTCTGTTGTAAAATATTAGCATTACAATGCTCTTTCTAGGATAATGCAATTCAAAGTATTAAAACTCGGGAACACCACGAGAGCAAATTTTAAGCTCATTGAGTTTGGCACAGCCTGTGACTCTACGCTCATACAAAAGAAGCAATAGGGAGAAGCATTTTAACCATATTTGGGAGTAAATACAAATGATAAACACCTCTCCTTTCTCTAAGCTTGGTTGCTGACCATCACAAGGTTTATATCCTTAGAGTTACAAATGATAAACAACCCCAAAAGTTGCTTATCATATTAGTCTTGGTGATCCTTATGATGGACCCACGAAAAATCCTTGAAGAGGAGATAAGGAGGGAGACAATTCTTATAAATCCTGGAGTTCTCAGTGAGAGTTATATTCCAGATCATCTTTTATTTAGAGAAGAGGAGATAGCCCGAATAACCAGACACTTTGGAAGATTCCTGAGAGGAATACATCCTGGAAATCTGTTAATTCATGGTCCACCTGGAACCGGTAAAACACATGCCATCCAACTTATAGCCAGATCCTACAACTCATTCGCCAAGGAACAGGAGATTGATTCAGAAATGATATATGTAAACTGTAAGGACAAGACCTACTATCAGATCATAGTCTCTCTGCTTCATGAACTGGGGGTTGACTTTCCCAGCAGAGGGCTCGGTGTTGGTGAGGCTGTTGATGCTCTTGCAAAACATCTTAAAAAGAGCATTGGCACTTATGTTTTCATCTTTGATGAGATTGACAAGATAAAACGCTCAGCCCGTGACAGAGAAGAGCCCATGAATGCTCTGATTTACAGAATGTCAAGGCTTGACGAACTTACTGGAAAGGAAAATGTGGCTTTTGCTGTTATTTCCAATAGAACAGATATTCTTCAGAAGCTGGAGTATTTTACCCGATCCAAGTTCATTCCGGAGATTGTTTACTTCAGGGAATACAATGCAATAGAACTTGCCGAAATCTTGAAGGATAGAGTTGAAAAAGCCTTCAAGCCTGGAACCGTTGATGAGGCTGTTCCCAAACTGTTGGCTGCTTTAATAAAGAGGAGTGGAAAAGATTTAAGATGGGGCTTTAGAGTTCTGAAAGAGGCTGGTCTTTTGGCTACTAACAAAGTCACTGAGAATATAATTTGGAAAGCTGTTGAAATTGTTGATAAGGACATGCTTAAGGAGACCATTCAGGGCTTTGACTTGGACCAGCTCATTGTCCTATGGGCAATAGCATTTCTTGAAGATTCTGGCATAACGCCGATGACCGGGACTGTTTACCATCTCTACAAAATTGCTTGTGATGAGTTGGAGTGGACACCCCGTACAATGCGCCATGTGATGCATTACATAACTCCAAAGCTTGAGACCCAGGGCTTGGTAACCTCCAAAGAGAAGGGCCTAGGGAGAGGAAGAGGCAAGACATTAATATTTCACATTGAAGAAGAGCCTGTAAAAATTTTGAATTTGGTGGAAAAAGTTCTCAGTGAGAAATTCGGCAGGACTCTTGACCATGTTACAAACCCCGTTTTCCGGGAAATCCGTGTGCGGGGAATTGTCTAATGTTTTATTTCTACTTTTTGAAGTTATTGCAGGTGATAAACACGTCTCTCATGCTCCTTAATTAGGATATCTATAAAACCCCACCAAAGAATCCCCTAACAACTATGGGCCCTGCTACTAATATTTCTGTTTAGCCTTGCTTTCTCTTGTTTAATGCTGTATTTTTGACTTGATTCCTTAGTCTGAGGAGGATTCTGTTGGTGTGATGAAACCTGGAGATTCTTTGTGTCCAAGTTTCAGATACTCTAGGAAAAATGTCATTGTTGTGGTTGTGAGTGTTAGTGATATTGGGGCTGTAATTAGGATTCCGAAAATTATACCAATGATGTTTAGGTTAACTGTCAAAAGTGTCATGACTATTGATATTGGAATGGCAAAAAGGAGGTATTTTATACCGTATTCAGCGTATTTTCCTCCGTTAAGAGCCAAGTCCAAGCTTTTTCTAAGTGCTTCCTCAAACGTTAGTTCTTGAGAAACTATGAGGTAAGGAGTTCCGTAGATTAAATATGTCAGGAAAATCATCATTGGGAGTGCGAGGAGTACAAATAGTGGAGTTATCAATGCAAGGCCCATCATTGCAAATAGAATCAGGAGTATTAGAACCCTGAACTTCAGCATTTCTATAAAGTATTTTCCAGCATTGTGGGAGAACTCATAAGTCCTACTTTCAAGCCCCTGCTTTATGCTTCCGAGGTAACCGGCTGCTAGGTAAGCCCCAATGATTGTGAAAGCTATTAGTGAGATGACTCCTGCGAGAGTGATGTTTATTCCGGGCTTTGGATTTGGAAGTGAGACAAAACTCCAGAGATTGGGTATATCCTCTGGAAAGAGAAATTTAACGCCGATGTGAAATCCATGAAAGTCCAACACCCTCTTAATATTGTTAAGTGAAAAGAGACTTGTGATCATTGGAATTAACATTAACGGGATGAAATCAGATTTTCTATACCAAGCCTCCTCCAAAAGCTTCATGAACTCCACCATGAGTACCACCATTTTCTAATACGGTTTGAACATTTTAACTCTTTGTGGTATTTTAAGCGACTATACTAAAGTTGTTGATATTATTGGTTATTTTTCCCTTTTCTTCCATATCAGAAGCCCTAACATAGCAGTGATTAGAAGGATAAAGCCAAGAAGCATGACAGTATCATAGTTGATATGATAGCTTTTTTGTGTTTCTAAGGTGGTTGAGGTTGTTAAATTCTTTATTCCAGATGGAGTTGAGGTAATTGGAATAGTTTCACTTTTGACATCTTTTGTCTCAACCCATAGTTTCTTTAGTTTTCCATTCTCTAAAAGATATAAAGTACCATCAGAAAGCTGGATTAAAAATTTCCCTTGATTGTACGCAATATCTGAGACATATGGGGCCAACCATTTGCCTACAAGCTTTGATAATCCTTCACGGCCTATAAATACACCCCCATTGAGGATAAAAATCCTTGATGCGTTATAGCTCAATTGCATTTCTTTGATTTCCCCGTTTTGCCAGATTACGAGCTTCCCTCCCTTCATTAGAATGTAACACTCACCGTTTAAGCAGGCAAAATCTCTGTAATAGTTTCTCCAGATTGCATATTCATCGGATAAATTATATGGTGAGGGGAGAAAGCCTTCAAGGTGAAAATTCCCATTGTAAGATGCTATCAAAGAAAAGTACGTTGTGTTTACAAATCCGCTCAGGAGGATGTAGAATTTGTCTCCTCCAGGATCATAGGCAGGGATGGTGGTTTTTATGAAAAACTTGCTGTCAAAGGCAAGCTGTTTCCAGTTTGTTACATTGAAGAGTTCTGCTATGAAGGAACTTTCACTTATGTGGTTTATGCTGGTTCCATTAAACATCACGACATAAGTATAGCCGGGCAACCCAGAGCCTTTTGGGTAGTTGTAGCGTTCAATGAGGCAGAGTTTTGGTGAGCATACAACTTTAACAGGATGCTCAGTCCCAAAATTGTCATACTCCCATCTGAGGGAATAATCTGTCAAAGAGGTGTAAATGAGGTATCCATTTTCGCTGGCGATGATTACCTTGTCTTTAGTGGCTCCGCAGGCAATTCCATTCATAAAGAACTGGTCAGAACTGGCAGGATCTATCTTTAATCTCCTTGGAGTTATATCGTAGAATGAGCCGTTATAAAAGAGGATTGCCCTCTTTCCTTCTGCTCCGTGGGATGTCCACTTCCATGTAGCGTAACCAATGATGAATCCGTCTTTGTATGGACAAATGCAGGCTAAGGAAATATTTGAGAGGAATATTAGGGAACTCATAAAAAGGATCAGAATCTTTGCTTTTCTTAACATTATTGCTCCCGGTATGGAGAATCTCTTTGACCCTTAAAGTATTTTTGTGGAAATTGATAAATACAACTTTTGCCAATGAATAAGTATCAAATTACAGGGAAGGAATACGAAAAGTTCAATGCAACTCTCAAGGAAATCGGCCAGTATCTGAAAAATAATGGCTTTAAACGTTCAGATTTGATGTTTGTAGATGAATTTTTGTACTTTATAGTCACGCGTAAACCGGAGGCAGAGCCAATGAAAATGAGTGATTTTGATCATGATGAAATTAGGGATAAGTTGGTTCAAATTGGATTATGGTTGGGATTTGAAGCTTTGTA
>Ga0190313_1000133_pt1 | contig 48470 bp, 74 predicted proteins | sample 4870071011_MG_FD_169989 | JGI IMG/M metagenome (GOLD analysis project Ga0190313, IMG submission 169989) | Hydrothermal vent sediment bacterial communities from Southern Trench, Guaymas Basin, Mexico - 4870-07-10-11_MG | ecosystem: Environmental > Aquatic > Marine > Hydrothermal vents > Sediment ... | reverse complement strand
ATCTATATCAGCGAGGGAGCCGAGGCGACAAATCAAAAAACCCACCAAAAAAGACCGAAAGAAAATCTCTTTGTGCCGCACAAAAAGAACACTTTGGCAAAAATGACGTTGTGTGAACGTGGGCATGACGTACACATGTAGTAAAAAGAAGGGAAAGGGGTAATATCGGAAATTGGAATACATGTGCAAGAAAGGGATCAAAATCGGATTTTTCTCACGGTGGTGTTACCAATTGCGATTTTGGTGTTACTATGGATGGTATTACTGATTTGCAAATTGGTATTACTATTGGGCACATATATGTGCAATTGCGACATATGTGTGAAAGGGGGTATTACCGTGATTTTCTACAGTAGAAGCTACAGTAGAAAAGTGTGTGATTTTGCCGTGTGATTTTCTACAGTAGAACATTTATATATTCTACAGTAGAAGGGTATAATGGGTGATGGTGATGATGGTCGGTAAGGTGAAGATTCACATCAAAAAGCAAAAGAAAAGGGGTAAGGAGTATTTATTTCCACAAGCCATCATTTACGTCAAAAGGGAATTTCTAGAGCAAATAAAGGAGTACGATAACCAAGATGTGACCTTCATAATCCTAGACGAAAAGACCAAGAAAGAAATCCGAAAAAGAGAGATAAGTAGTGATCTAATAAGGGCGGTTTACTTCTTGTTAATGGGAAAGAGCACAAGAAAAGCAGATAAAGAAGCTATAAGAGAACTAAAAAAGAGACTTGAGGAGTTAGAAAAAATCCTCTAATTTCCTTCTTTCTTTTTCTTTTTTCTCTTTTTTTCGGTCTCCTTTTCGAGAGTTTTCGGGATTCTTGTGTTTTCTTTTGTCCTTACACGTGTAGTCCAAAAAATCGAAACAAAAAGCCGATAAAAAAGAGATCGGAAAAGTTCCAATAGCGGGGGGCGTTCTTTGTTGATTACTTTTGTCGGTTTCTTTTGCGGTTCTTTTGTCCCTACATGTGTAAGCCAAAACACCGATAAAAATGTGGACATTAAGCCTACTTGTGTTTTAACTACACGTGTAGCAAAAGTTTACGTATGTGGCTCAGCGGTCTTTACGTATGTAAAGTTCACTGAAACGGGTATGAGAAATGGCTTTTCACATGTAAAAAAATCGGCAAAAAACGGGAAATCGTGTGTAATTACTACATATGTATAATAATGTTTATATATCCACACGGACAATATATCCACAACCGAAAAAAACTCCAAAAAGGTGATGTAAATTGTCGGAAAAAAATGAAAACGAAATAAATGAAAAAACTCAAACGGAAAATGAGTTACAAACGGCTTTTGTAGTAGCGTATGATCTACCTTCAGAAAACAGATCGTATTTTGAAAACGGAAAAAAGAAAACCGAATTCTTTTATAAGATCAGAAACACAAGAGTATCAGCAATAACGAAACTGCACAAATTGGGAATTCTAACCACTGAAAGTGTGATCTTGGTACCCAAGAGTAACGAAAAAGCCATTAAGCAAGCCATAGATCACGTAATGAAGATGTACGAAGACCTAAACAAAGAGTTAAGCCAAAACGGCATACCTACAATTGGCATGCCACTGATAAAAGTAATTCCTCTTAATTCAAGACAAACGGAAGACTTCAAAGAAATCGCACAGAGAAAGATCAGCAAGAAGCTAGATGAGGTATTAGAAAGACTTAATGACGTTCTGGAAGACCTTGACGAAATTGTGGACGAAAACCAAAGAAAGAAGATCAAGTATAGAGTAAATAAACAAAGAAAAGAATTGGAAAGAGTTCAAAGAGTTTGTGAGGAATTGGGTATCGATCTTAGTGGAAAGTTTGATCTTGTGTTTGACTTTTTCCGAGAAATAAGTGATAAGGTGAGTTGAAAATGGAAAAGGAGTTACTTAATAAGGTCAAATTAATGAAGAAACTGTTAGAGAAAGTATTTTACCATGAAGAGTGGATAACGGAGACTATCTTAGCGGCTTTTGTTTCTAGGAGTCACATCTTACTTCTAGGTGAACGTGGTTCTGGTAAAACGCATGTTGCAGAATGCATATTGAACATGATCGATCAGAACATCACTGCCACCGTCCAAGGATATCTCGGTGCCGAGATTGAGGATATTTTTGCTAGACCTGATATACCGCAATTGCTTAACGGGAAAGAGGTAGTTCTGTGGAAGTCACCAACTAAAGCCATTGTGAAGTTCTTTGACGAAATTCAGAGACTTGGAGTAGGGGCACTTTCGGCATTATTCAGACTGTTAACTAAGGGTACCGTTTTGTACTTAGATCAGGAATTAGGTGAAAAGACGTTTTGGGTAATTGCTACTGCAAACCCACAAGAACGCAGTAACGACCAACTAAACGTTAGCTTACCTGAGCCACTAATCGACCGTTTTGATGTGGTTCTCCAAGTGCCAAATACTAAACTAAAGTACCAATTATTGATAGATGATAGAATTGAACTAATGAAAGAGCAATTACCCAAAATATGGGATAGAGAGACGTTATTACAATTATGGAAGACAGTAGAGAACATAAAAATCCCGATTGACGTAAAGAGAACAATGGTTTTAATGAACAGAATTATGCAATTCTGCATACACTGTGAAAATCATGATTCTAGCACTATTGACGCCGAGAAAAAACGAGAATTGTGTTCTAAGTGTAATCAGTCATATCTTTGTTCATTAATTGCTAGATCACCATCAGTGAGACCACTTTTGAGTTTACAGAAATTAGCTAAGGGATTTGCCTTTTTGGATGGTCGTGATACGGTGAACATTGATGATCTTAGAAAAGCTTTTCCCTTTGTTTATTTCCACAGAATTGAACTAATGAACGAAGCCGAAATAGTGAATAAACGTGAGGAATTGCAGAAACTCTTTGAAAAACTGTTACAAGAGATTAACGAAGTGAAAGAGGTATTCAATTTACTCGATCAACTTAAGATAAAGTACAATGAAGATGATTATAATAAGCTAGAAGAATACTGTAAGTCAAAAATCTGGATGCAAGAAATCAAGGAAATTATTGATGACTACTATAATGAGGTTTACCAAAAACTGCTAGATAGGTTCAATAAGACCACGGATATCACAGAGAAGGCAAAGATCTACTACATAGCAAGAAAGAAGTTGCCTGAAAACTTAGCTAATGCGTTAAAGTTTGACGTGAAGATAAAAGCCAAAATAAACGCAAAAGTGCTTAATACTTTCAGAAAAGAGTTTCCAGAAATCTATGAAATGCTCAAAAACAATAGTTCAATATACGGTATGGAGTTAGAATTAGATGGAGAAGTTGCACTGTTATTTATCGCACTATGTCCAAATAATTACGAAATTATTTCTCCCATTTCCTCTAATTCTCAAAAAAATGAATAAGGTGGTGGTATAGTTGATAATAAGAAACGAGTTTCCACAATATGAAAAAATCGTAAAGGAAATTATGGCTGAATTCTTTTACCCAAACATAATCTTAGTTAGAGGAAAGAAAGGAGAGACTCCAAGAAATGAAAAGGGAAAAATCGTTATACCAGAAGACGTAAACGAAATAGAGTTTGCTTGGGACTTAGTGCACGAATTAGGACACACAACCAATGATCCCATGACTTACATGAATTATCTAAAGTGCATGAAAGAAGTAAGGAACAAAGTAGGCATTAAAGGCAAAAAACTAGCACTGGTAGGCAACTTGATATCCGATATGATTTCAGACTACATGAACGCCAAAAAGCCAAGACTAAGAGAATTTATGAGAAAAGGATTACTGCAAGACTTTAAGAAATACTACCAAAGAGCGATATTAAGCCAAAAACTCCTATGGGAGTTCTATGATGACATTTTGCAGTTAAATCTACCAATAAAGAGACAATTCACGGCAAAAATAGAGGATATCAAAAGGATTTTGGAAAATGTGATCGAAAGGGAAAGAAAGTATGTGGAAATCGCAAAAATCGTAAAGGATATCATAGAGCAAGAACCGTATGGTCAAGATTACGGATATGGTGGATATGGAGAACCTATTGATCAAGAAAATCAAGAAAATGGTCAAGAAAATGGTCAAGGTCAAGGAGATAACCAAGATAACCAAGAACAAGAAGGTCAAGGTCAAGGAGAAGGACAAGAAGGTCGAGAAAATCAGAATCAAGAGCAAGAAGGTCAAGGGAGTGGTCAAGGTCAGGAACAAGAATCAAGTGGAATAGTTGACAATATGCCTATCGACATTGATGAGGGTGACATAGACGACATAATTGATCAGATTTACGAAAACTCCAATAATGCACAAGAGGCACAGGATTTAATCGATACTTTCAGAGATTTAATAGAAGGCAGTAAGGGTAAGGGATTCTTAGGCAGAATTCAGAACAAACTACCACAGAACAACATAGAAAATCTAGTTAGATTCTTTGAAGCAAAAGCTAAGGCAGTAAGAAGGTTCATATCGTATCCTAAACAACCTAGATTCTTTGGAACCAAGGTCGGAACCGAAAAGTGGAAGTTCAAACACGGAATACTAAAAATTAACGCAAAGAAGACAATATACAAGAATGGTATCAACATACCACTAGTAACATCACGTACATCAAGAACATTAAGACTTAAGGCACCAGAAAGTGAAAAACCCATGCCGATTGACATAGTAATCAGCATAGATGTTAGTGGTTCTACTGGTTTCCCGATTGGCTACATGGTAAATGTTGCAGACTATGAGGTCATAATGCTTTATGCATTGATGCAAGAAGCCAAGAAAACTGGACAAAAAATTGGATTGACGTTGTGGAGTGACGTTATAACGTTCACTACACTCCCGAAACTCTACAGTGATTCTGAATTCGATAAGCTAAAGAGAATCGTTTTCACGGATAAATGGGTTCAAGGTGGTACAAGAATCGTTTACGCATTAGAACAAGCCAAGAAGTACAAAGATAAGTTATTCCTGATCTTCACTGACGGTAATGTGTACGAGAAAGACCTAATAGATGTGGATAATGTGGTCTTCTTTCTGATAAGACCATACAAAGAAGACTATGAGATGTTTGTCCAAAGATACGGGAAACATAGAGTCATCAGAATTGACGATATCACGAAAATTCCAAAAGTTACCTTAGAGTGGTTCAGAAAACAATTCTTAAGGTGATGTGGAAATGTCTCCCGTAATTCGTTACCCTTCTCCTTTTTTGAACGTTCAACTTGAATTTAAGGAGAAATTTGGAGAATATTATGCGTCATTCGCACCAAATATAGTGATGTCCAATGATCGAGTAGTAGGTCTTGTTTTGGTCGAATTTGTCATCGATAACGGAAAAAGTACACCTGTGATATTACGTGATAATGTTACTTTCGAGTATCTTTTTACTGCGATTCCAATTTTGAAGGGGTACCGAAAATACGATAGTATAACTGTAAGAGGGTACTATTACAAAAGAGAATACGTAATTAATTCTTTGAAAATCCTAAAACGATACGGATCGAGAGAAATTGACTTTTGGTTCTTAAAACATCCAGAAGAAAAGGAGCCTGTTTTAGGTTTAGGAAACGATTCTGGATTTATCCTGATAGCACCGTACATGAAAAGAATCGAACCATCTACAACCATCGAGCAATTCCTAAAGAACAAAAGAAGAAAATACGTTTTTCTAAACACAAACATCGGTAAGGATATCGATATTCCCGACCACATCATAGAAAAGTGGATTAAGGAATTGGGGTTAAACCTCTAACACCATTTTTCTTTTTTTATCGGTTTTTCGTATATAGGTGCGGCAGACTTTACTTCTTTTATCATTATACCCATATGCACCACATGGTCACCATGCAAGTTTTCGGCACCACTTGGAGTATATAAATCAAAGCTATTTGTGTCGGCTTGAATTTGCTCAATCACGAAAGAGGTTGTTTGTTCGTTTATCGGTTCACCTTTTTCTACACGTGTAAATTCTCGATTTCCTCTTTTCGTCGAGATTTTTCGAGTGGTTTTTGGATCGAGCGTTCGAGATCGACCTTACACGTGTTTTCCAAGTGCGTCGAGCGAAATGCCGATAAAAATCGAGTTTGGTTCACCTCTAGTACAGCGTAGCGAGTACGGGCATCGTTTTCGTCGGCTCCTTTTGGGTCTGGGTTTCGACTACACGTGCGGGTGAAAACGTCGGCGAAAATCCCGAATACGTGGGAATGTGGGTTTTAAACACACGTGTACTCTGAGGTTCTGTCGAGCGATGTCGCCGTCGCGGGATGGAATCTGGGTAACACCTACGTAACACGTGTAGGCGAAAAAATCCGAGAGAAAAACCGACGGAAAACAGTCCAGAGACGGAGGGCACTTGCGTGGTGGTCTTTCGTCGGCTCCTTTTCGGCGATGCTCGGCAAAACATGTGTAGCACAAAAACTCGGCGAAATGTGTGCATTGTGGGTTTTTGCTACCTTTCTTACATGTGTAGGAAAGGAGTGAGCGGTGCTGGGACGCTGGCAGGGGGTTCGCGGGTATTCGCCCAAAACCGACGAAAAACGAGTGTCCCACCGCAACCATTTATAAGCTTTCCCGTGCACCACCGAAAAGTTTATGTATATTAAGCACATATGGTCATATGACCCAAGCGGTCATGGAGAGAAAACCCCTCACCGAAACGGTGGGGGTACCGCCTTGGGGTTAGTGATAATGTGTGTGAGGAAGGTGATGGGTATGGAAGATGTTGTGATACTCTTTGAAGATGTCGTTGAATTCCTCAAGGGTAACAGGGAACTTGTACTGACCACAGTGACAAACCAGTACGGTGATAAAATTCCAGAGAAGTACATGGAAATCGAGGATGGCAAAATCTTGCTCATTGGAATCAACTGCTACAGCAGTAGCTGGTTAGGTCTCGGAACATGCCAATGCAACTCTCACGATGTGAGATGGAAAAGGGAAATCAGCGTAAAGGAGATGATAGAGTACCTAAAGAACTACATCATAAGCAAACTTGAGGAGATAAAGAGGAGAGAGGAGAACAAGGAAGTCATAAGCAACCTCATAAGAGACCTAGAGAGAGTCTTCAGCAAGTATCTCTAACTCCACTTTTTTCTCTTAACTTTGTTTTTTGCTCTTTTTTCTGTTTTTTTGCCGTTTTGTGTTTTCTTTTTTGTCTTCTTTTGTGACTACACGTGTAGGATTGTGTGTTTCGTTTTTCTGGGACGAGTGTTCGAGCGTTTCGCTTTTCTGAAACACCCTTTCGAGTAACACTTTTCCGACACGTGTAGTTTCCCTTCGTGGTCGAGAAAAACGACGAAAATGCTGATGCCCCCAGCCCAGTCGAGGAGGGCGGCTTCGTGGATGCTTTTTCGTCGGCTCCGTCTGGGGGTATCCTGAGAATTCACGTGTAGTCCGAAAAGGCGTGCATATTTGTGAACTGTGGGTTTTTGCTACCCTTCGGACACGTGTAGGAAAACGGTGCGGGGAACGGGAACGGGGCGAGCACGGCGGGGTATGTGCATCACTACCACAAGGTTTTTATACCCACATGGGTAACTATATCACAGCCTAGGACGGTCGCGGAGTGGAAACCCCTAGGGCAGAACCCTAGGGTACCGCTCCTAGGCTTAGTACAAAATTTCCCAATCCTCAGAGTGAGGTGTAGCGTGAAGATGTTTGAGCACAAACCCGTAATGTTTGTGGTTGTTGGGTTGAGGTTAGGAATACTCGACAGGGACGTTGTCTACATTCCTCACAGCGTGCCGCAGGACAATGTGGTGTATAATGGCATAGAGTGGATTTGGTGCAATTGCAGATGGTACACTTCCCGTAGCGGTCTAACTTGGGATCGATACTACCTTTTCAGGAACGGGAGAAAGAGCGAAATTCACAGACCTGTACCAATTGCCAAAGACCCGACGTTTTCAATCGAAGACCCAAGAGGGGGAAAGCTTACCAATACTGGGATTTACGTTGATGCAATAAAACTCTGTGAAAAAGTTGCCAGCGACCTCAGCCAGTGGTACGGCGAGACCTATTTGCTTATAGACTCTTGTTGGGAGTGCAAGGTGCATTACGTACTGCCAGAGAAGACCTATATCGCAAAACTCGGAAAAGTTGCTTTCGAGCAAGGCAACTTGAGGATATACGAACTTGAGGGTCTGCCAGAGGGCGAAATATTCAGCAACGTTGTATTATTTGACAGATACGACATATTTGACATCTACAACCACGTCATAAGAGGCAACGTGTGTGTATACGGTAGCAGATACCTGAGGAGAGGACAATTGTACATAGTGTCTGGCGATACGTTCACGATAATGTCACCAGATCACGGCATCCAGTCAGTACACCTAGACCACAAGAAATTCTACCTTATCTTTCACCCATCTCCGAGAAGGGTTCAAGACTAACCCCCCTCTCGTTTTTTCTTTTTTTATTTTTTCTTCCGTTCCTACACGTGTAGAAAAGAAGTGAGTTTTTGTCGAGCGTTTGATTTGGGGCTTCGAGCGAGGGGGGAGCGTTTTGTTTTATGCATCTGCTTCGAGGTTCGTATTTCTATCCGATTTTTTTACCAACATAGATCCGCAACTCTGGTTCGATCTTTTTAGATACACGTGTATCTCAAGACCACAAGGTTTTTATGCACGTTTGTGTACTTAAATAGCACGAGGTGGTCGGGCATGGTCGAGGTAAACGAAGAAATGGTATGTAAGGAGATAGAAAACGATTGCATGAAAAGAATAAAGGAAACTTTCGAAATTTTGGCGGAGGAACTCAGGGAAAAACACGGCAACTTTTTCGAGAAGCTTGAGATAGACGCGGAGAACCTCGAAATCAGGTACGTTCCAAAGGACGAGTATTTCTACGAGGCACAAGAGAAAATAGATGAACTGTTTCTGAACCTGAGTGAAGAATACTACGTTGATGAGGATCTCCTCAAGAAGTTCGGATTAGAGGTCGAGGAAACGGACAGCATGGGAGATGGCGGAGATTACAGTTCTGGGATCGGCTTCAGGCATGCATGGGGTACGGTGGATTTTTACGTGTACTTTAAGAACTACAACCGCATGCTCGTGATTTCGTTCCTAGATGAAAACGGATACGTCGGGAGAGGCTACTACTACCGTTTTAAGAACGTTAAAGCATACTTTTATGATATAGACGATTGCTAAACGTTTTTTAACCACTATTTTTTTATTTTTGGGGATGATGAGGGCAAGGCATGCTGATTTTGATGATTTGGCGATCTCCGTCTGACCCCCTCTTTCTTTTTTGCACTACACATGTAGGACGGTGAACCCTAAATTCGAGCCGACGAAATTCGAGCCTTTCAAATTTTTTGCGAAACGTAGTAAAATTCGAGAGACGAGAAAATAAAAAAATGAGCGTTTTGGTGCTTTTATTCGATTATTTCAACAGTGATCTCTCTTTTTTCCACAGTTACACCAACTAAGTTGCCCCAGTGAGCGTTGCAGTACTCGTTGAAAAGCCTGTCTAGAGCCTTTCCCACGAGTTTTGCTATTTCCTCGTCAGAAAACGGTTTTGTTGAACATTCGGTTACCGAGACGCCAGCACCGCCGCAGTACATCCTGAATGATGCGTACACCGTTACGCAGTAGACCCTCTTTTTCTTTTTCCCCATTCGAGAACACCCGCGTTTATCGATTTATCAGCAAATTTAATTTTTTATCCAGTATTTATATTTTCATTGGGGGAAGGTGAGTAGCCGTGCACTTCTACAAGATCTACTGGGAGTGGTACGATGACTGCGAGACATACGAACTCGTTCACGAGAGAAAGTTCACACAAAAGGAGTTCGAGAAGATGGTGAACGAGGCTGTCAAATGGGCTTTTGAGCAACTGCTTTCGAAGTGCAAGGAAGATTTCATTGGTTTCTGTATGTGGGACGAGGTTGCAAAGCTTGCCATCCAGTACCTCAAGAGCAGGTACGGGTTCAAAGAGGTAAAGTGCACCGCAGTGCACGGCTACTGGGGTTGCTACATCATAGACAGCAAGTGCCACAGGGATGAGTTGCGGCAGATGGAGAAAGTGCTCGGAAGGGACTTGCTTGAGAAAATAATCAGACACAACGATAGAGTGCACGAAGATATCCTCAAACGCCGCCGATCTTTTTCCTACACGTGAAATCCAGCGTTTTTCGTTCGCAATGTTTATTAGTACCATGCGTGCATAATAGCCATGTGTAGGTGATGGGGATGGAAAAGAGAAACAGGAACGCAAACACACAGTCAAAAATTGAGATAACTATGGGCTACTTTGAAGGAATTGCGACCAGTAGCATCATCGCACCAGTTCTCGGAGACGACCTAAAGAACTACTACGCAAAAAAAGGATTCTTTAACGTTCCGCTGGAAGAAGTGATGCACCTAGACAGGTTTTTCGAGAGGACGGAGAACGGGAGACCTTTCATAAGCGGATCGTCGATAATCGGCATGCTAAACCGATACACTAAGATGACTGGAGAACGAGAGGTATGGGACAGGATAAAGAGGAGGGTTCACATACTCAGGATGGAAGGGGAAGTTTGCGTAGTCGAGAAGCGATTCGTCGGCAATAGCTTGGTTGTTTACGAGTGCTTCCCAGCATCCACGAGGCTATTCATTTACTACTTGGATTTCGGTCTGAGCAAAGAGGACAGGGAGACTCTAAAAGCACTCATCTCCAAAGCGGGGACAATACTGGGTGTGGGTGCGTGGCTCAGAAGGGGCTTCGGTAGATTTAAATTGCTATGATGACCGCATGGTTTAAAAACCCATTCACCTATATTTTTTCATTGAGGTTTCATGTGTCTTGTCCGACGTATTTCGTTGCTGGTTTCGTCTCTAGAGTACATGTTGCTATGTTTTTCGTATATGCGTGTCAATCTGTTTTGTTCGCTTGAAGGTGTTTTGTATATAGTTGCCAGTTTTCTCTCACAATTCTCAGGGTTCTAGTATTTTATGAGTTGTCGCCAGTTTTGCCTAAACCGTTAATGGTTCCTCGTTCTCTATATGGGGTTCTCTATCACGCGATCAGTTGTGAGTTTTCAGTGGATCGTACTTCGTTTTCCGTACCCCGTAAACGATCATGCTTATATACCCACATGTGTATAATATACACAAAGATGCGGGGGTATGATGATGGGCTACATCGTCCACATGAGGAAGGGAAAGACGTGGTACTGGGCTAAGGCTAGATCCATCACCGAGGCAAAAGAGATTGCAAGAGATTTCGGTGCAGAGGAGTACAGAATTGAGTGCACGAACCCCAGAAGGAGGAAAAGAAAACAAATAGTGCCCGTAGAGGATGGAGAAAAAATACTCAGGGAGTTGGGGCTACCAATCTAATTCTCATTTTTTGTAGAAGAATTCCTCTGCCCATTCCCTCGCTGGTTTTCTTTTTGTCGCCATTTCTTGGTAGTATGGGCAGGTCTTGTACGCATCCCTTGTGCTTCCTACACATGTATTCAGGAAGTGGTCTAGCGTCACTTCTTTGTTGCACTTCGACAGCAGGGGGCAGACCATGAGTCTTCACCGAGTCTTTACCTTTTCCGTTCTTTTCATGAGCATGCTGATTACTGCGGGGGCGTTAAAACCTACAAGGAACAGGTTGAAGTGGTTCGGCAGTCCGAGAGTCCACCAGATGAAGCCTGCGATTGCCGCCAATGCTATGTAAGCCCAGCTGTCCCTGAAAACCTTGTAGTCGCCCGTTTGGTAGAACTGCAATAGTTCGTGTGCCGCACCGCCTATAATTGCTTCCATCACAGCCAGCCAAACTGGTATCGTCTCAATTGCCATTCTTCCACACCCATGCGAAAGTTTGGCGGAAAAACGTATTAAAGGTTTTTCACTAAGGTACACATGCGGCTAAAAAACATTTATATACTTTTGGTCGTTTGTTAATTCTGGTGGTGATGCACAAATGTCAAAGAGGAAGAAACACGTACACGTCCTGATAGAGGAGGATCTGTACTACAAACTCTGGGAGATAGTGAAGAGGAGATACGCAGTTCCGCTGAAAAAGTTCCACGAAGTTCTGAACGAGGCTATTAGGGAGTACGTCGAAAAACATTTAGGTGAGGGATGATGCAAGACCTAGAGAGGATCGTCAATTCTCTAAGGGACACGATAAAATACCTACAGACGCAACTTGATAAGCTAAGGCGTGAAAACGAACTTCTGAGGAACGCGGTCTACCAAATAGCGGACGAGTTCGAACCGACCTACAGGCAACTGGAAAAGAGGTTCAACTCGATAGAGAGGGTCGTGATGCGTATCATAATCGACCTGATCAAGAGGTTCAAGAGACCCGTGACCTACGAGGACATCATCAGGGCTTTCAGGGCTAGGTACGCAATTAACGTCAAGACTGAGACCATCACAAGAACCGTGAGAAGGCTGAAGGAAAAAGGTCTCCTATTTTCTCCAAAGAAGGGATACTTCATGATATCAAGGGCTGTGGAGAGTGGTAAGTAATGGGACACCTGTTATTTGAAAGACGAAGGTACTGGGACTATATCGGAGATAGGATCATCTATTCATTCTTTCTTGCCGCTAAAGGCAAGGTCGTTAAAATAGCAAACTATGAGCGATGGAGAAGATGACCATGAAACAACTAACTCTGGACGGAAATGCTTATGCGTGGTTTGAAAGGGCACAGAACGATGAAAGGTTCCGAAAAAAGATAATCAGGACTTGGCTGAGGAACTTTACACATGCATGCCCGATTTGCGGAAGGAAAACCCGTTTTGCTATTTGTACAAAGTGCAGAAAGGTGATTTGCCGTGAAAAAGAGTAGGATGTTCAGGTTCGTCAGCGAGACTTGGAACCCTATGGTCGGATGTTTACACATGTGTTCGTACTGCTGGGCTAGAAGGATCGCTCGTAGGTTCGCCCACACATGTAGGCTATGCTATGAGTTCAAACCCCACATGCACTGGGAGAGACTCAACCGAAAGTGGAGAAAGCCAAAGATTGTCTTCGTAGTCGATATGGGAGATTTATTTTGCGATGGAATTCCTTCCGATTGGATCGTAAGGATACTAAACGCCATCAGATTGAATCCGAAGTCTTACTTCCTTCTACAGACGAAAAACCCGAAAAGATACGACGAATTCGTAGAATACTTCGGCAAGAACGTTATTCTCGGAGCGACCATCGAGACGAATATCTTTCCCATCACGGACAGGATATCAAGGGCACCTAGACCAGAGGAGCGGTACAGGGCTATGAGGGACGTTTCTTGGGAGAACAAGTTCGTTTCAATCGAGCCTATACTGGATTTCGATCTAGACGTTATGATCAAGTGGATCTCCGATATTGAGCCGATGAGGGTCGCAGTGGGTTACGATAACTACAACAACAGGCTTGATGAGCCGCCACTTCGTAAAACGTTGAAGCTAATTGAGGAAATAGAGGCTATCGGCATAGAGGTTGAGAGGAAGACATTAAGGAAGGCGTGGTGGGAAAGGCTATATTGACAAAAGGTTTATATGCCCACATGGATATATTACACACGGGTGATGTGTATGCGGTTGCTTAATGTGTTTCGGGACATACATGTGTTAATAAGAGGAAAAAGTCAAATGGGACGCTACGACGCTACCTATGAGTTAGTGAGAAGGGAAGACGCAAAGAGAGTGACCCTCGAAGACCTAGAGAGATACGTCGAAAACCTGAAGCAAAGATTTCCAGAGAGGGGCTTTAAGCTGAGGAAGGTTAAGTACAAGGGAAGGATATACTGGGTAATCGACCAAGACAGGTACATCAGGGTCGGCAGAAGGAAAAAGAAGGTCAAGAAGGATAGGGTTCCAATATACTTCGACCTAGACGCACAAGAGGTATACATCCCAGCGTACTACTGGAAGACAAACCAGAGACTCGCTGGATACATCCTAATGAGGACTTTGGGGGCGTTGGGGATTTCGACGGTCAAATACGTGAGAATGGGGGGCTGTTAAGGGATGATAGACCTCATTTACAGCATTGAGGACTTCAAGAGGATCATTGAGGAAAAGAACATCCCAAAGGAATCCATAAGGCTGGGGTACATAAGCAAGGTCAAGGACGTTTTCGGGGTCATAACGGCGGTCTTAACGGCACCGTCCACACACCCGATCACGGGGGAACCCATTGTTTTAATGTGCGAGGTCTCGGAAATCATCTACGATCCTCACAGATACGAATTCGAGTTGAGGCAGAACACCGTAGGCGAGGAGAGAAAGAGGATCAAGGACTGGGTAAGGGACGTAGAGAAGTTCGTCGAGGAGAAACTAGGTTTCTTGCCGATAAGGGGCAGATGGATTGAAAAGGGGACTGGCATGATGTGATTATGTTACCCACGTATGCCAAAAATAGTTATGTTTTTATGTGCCTTTAACCTATATTTTTGTGGGGGTGATTCTGTGGCGAACAACAAGTTGAGAAGGGTACATCTCATGATTGAGGAAGACCTTTATCACAAGCTATGGGAGATTGTGAAAAAGAGGTTTCCAGTGCCCACAAAGAAGTTGCATATAGTGGTGAACGAAGCCTTAAGGGAGTACATAGAGAGGCACGGTGCGGAATACGGGGTCAAGTTGGGTGAGTGAACATGCTCAACAAAAGGGACAAAAATATTTTTTTCATCTTAATTCTTTTAGCACTGCCGTTTTTCCCTATCTTTGGAGCCTTCATTCTGATGGTTCTCGCATTGTTGCCACTAATAGGTCTCATTAGCTTCGTTCTGATGGTCATGCTGGCGTTCGTGGAAGGAAAGGAAGAAAACGCCAAGAAAGAGGATGGCTCTTAGGTGATGGCTGTGGCTTACAGGAAGGGTTATGTGGTTGAACTGCGGGCTAGGGACGATATGAGGAAGTTGGGTGCTACATGTGTAATAAGGAGTTCAAGGAGCCTAACGCCAGTGGACTTGGTAGGTATATTCAAGGATAGAAGGGAGATCTGGCTGGTACAGGTGAAGGGGTACCGCGAGGCTCCAGACGATATCGAAAAACTTAGGAAAGAGTTTAAAGAGTTGGCAGAGTTGGCGGGAACTTACAAAGTCAGGACGTTCGTCTTCATGAAGAAAAAAGGTAAGTATTCTTTCATTGAAATTTAAATGGGAAGCTTCCCCCTCAGCTGGCTCAGCATTCTTCTCCTGAGACCCTCGATCCTGAAAGCCTTGATGAACTGTTCGCTCAATTCCGCCGCGTTTTCTTTTATTTCCTCATCGGTTAAGTCTGGTTTTGTCGCCCTCAGCACTTCAACGCATATTTCGTAGAGGGCGTTTTTCGCATCGGCATCGGAAATCCTTCCGCTTGAGTACAGATCAAAAATATACTGTATTGTAGATGCTATGTCCACTCTGGTTGTGGGGTCTAAAATCCCGCTCAGCAGGGACATTATGAGGCTGTGTAGGCTCACGGTATCAGCCTCCGAATTCTTCTATTACCTTTATCAGTGCACGCATTAATAAGTCTTCTTTTCGTATCCCAGTCTTCTTTTCGATTTTTTCGAGACGTTCCCAAACCCTCGCGGGGATGATTATCTCAAGCTTTCGGGACGCCATAATTCTTTACACCTCGGATAACACGTGTAAGATAAACTTTTTATACCGATATGTCGTAACTTACACCGATAAATAAAGTTTGAGGTGACTTGTGAATGCCACTCTATAAGACTGGACTCGATATGTGGAAGAAATACGCCGCGAAATTTGACCCCGCGACCATAAGCAACAGATTCACACAAGTGGCAGACATCGCTAAGGACAGGGCACAAGAAGGAATGAACATGGTTGCCACAGTGAGGGAATTGATCAGACCCATTCTCGACAACTACGGAATCACTGGAGGTCTCAGGGCAACGTACCTCGCATTTGGACTTGCATTACTGAGACACGTCATTAGACAGAAGGGCGAGACCGCCACAAAGATCGCAAACGCACTCAAGTCCTACTTCGTCGCCGCTTACGACCTGAGCGAGTCCATTTGCGACGAGATCATTCAGGTCGTAGTTGGTTGGGCATTACCATACTAATAACAGCGACTGACGGCGTACCCGTTCATAATTTTTATTTTTTTGTTTTTCGTCTGGTTTTTTATTTGGGGATCTGTTTTTTATAGCGTTTTTGTGGTTCTACATGTGTAGTCCGTAGTTGGTGGTGTCGCCGCCATGAAGCCCAAGATCGATGGAGTCAAGGTAGATTTGGACATCCCCGATGATCTCCTCCGCAAGATCGATAGAATTCTTGACGATCTGGGAGTAATTGGCGGTTGCAGACTTGTTTACTACATTTTTGCCGATCACCTACTGTATCAAATCGAGAGAACGAAGAAAGGGGAAGTTGGCAAGGTCGCCGAGGCTCTCAAGGCGTTGTACTCCGAGGCGTATGTGGATAGGGATACGCATCTCAGGGCTCTCGATGGGGTCTGCACGGTGATACTCGAAAGGGTATAGATGTTGCAGTCCGTCGACAGTCTGCAACCAACACATGTCGACAGAGTGTCGACAGAAAGTTACATATAGTGGGTCTGTCGACAGAGTGTGTCGGGGATGAATATGCCCAGTCGACAGATTAGAGTTCCAGACAAAATTTTTGAAGAATTGAATTCCTTGCGGAAAAAATTAGGTTTTAAAACGATTGGGGATTTAGTCACCCATTTACTAAATGTCTACAAACTGTTGACAGAGGGTCGACAGGTATTACTTCAATCGATGCACGCGAAAATGGGGTTCTCGTCCCAGTTGTCGACAGAGGGTCGACAGAGTGTAGACAGTCGACAGAGTGTAGACGAGTTGTCGACAGGTGGGTTGCCGACAGAGGGTCGACAGAGTGTAGACAGTCATCAAATTGTAGACAGTCTGTCGACGGATGAACTGTCGACAGGTTGTCGACAGGACAACGGACTGTCGACAGACAGTCGACAGTCTGCAACGGATGATAGGATCGAGGTTCCAGAGGTCACCGCCCCGACGTGCCCGACGTGCGGATGCGTGGGGACACCGCTGATGGCGATTCACAGCAAGGGCTGGATTCACAGGCTTTTAGTCGAGTGCGATGGTTGCGGCAAGCAGTTCGTCGTTTACCTCGGCAAGAGCGGCTTGAGAAAGGTGAGCGATTTTTCGAGCCTCAAAAGGAAGTACCCACAGTGTAAGCTAGTGCCGTATGAGGAATTCATAAAGAGGTACAAGCCCGTAAGGTCTTCTGCGGATGCTGTGGACTTCGAGTTCTGAGGTGAGTTCTGGTCATGGCGAGGTACGGTGTGGTCACTAGCTACCCTACTAGCCTTAAGGTCGTCGGTGCCGATATAGTATCCGTCATAAGGAAGCTGGGTCACGAGGCTGAACTCTACGTGGGAAGGGTGTCACCCGTCGATGCCGTGAAGAAGTTCAACAAGGCAATTGTCTTCATGCCGTTCATACCCCTGAGCGTAGCGACTTGGATAGTCCTCTATTCGGATTACAAGAAGTTCGGAATACCGTCCGTGATGTACACGACAATAGAGGGCGTCCCGAAAAAACAGTTCGTGCCGAGGGTCGCATACGAGAGGGGAGAGTTCGTTGCAAACAGCAAATACACAAAGGAGATGCTTGAGAAGGTAGATCTGAACGTCGTGGACATAGTGTATCACGGAATAAACCTAGATGATGTCGCCAAGAGCGTCGACCGCAAGAAGAGCGTAAAGAAGCAACTCGGAGCGAGGGTCTTGTTCGGCACGGTCGCAACGACGCAACCGAGAAAGGGACTCGATAAGCTTGCCCTAATAGCCAAAGCAGTCGAGAATAAACTACCAGATGCGAAATTTTATGTTTTAACACAACCAGAGGGAGCCGTTCATTTTGCTGGTCTTAAGAACGTTTACGTCGATACTAGGTACGGATCTCTGAAAAGAGAGGAAGTTCTTAGACTTTTCAGCAACTTCGATTATTATCTGTGCACGAGTCACGCAGAGGGTTTCTGCCTCCCAGTTGTTGAGGCTCAGGCTTTCGGAACCCCTGTGATATGTGCTAGGTACCCGCCGCTCGATGAGGTCACGCATCCAACTGCCAACATCTTCGTACAACCGATACACATGAAGTATGAGGATTTCCTTCACGGAATTCTCTACACGATGTACTATTACGATGTGGATGAAATGGCTAAGGCTGTCGAGGAGGCATACCTGATATACAAGAACGATAGAAAGAAGTACAACAATATGAAAAGGACTGTTAGGAACTTCGCCAAAAAGTTTGACATGATGAAAGTGTACCCCAAACTTGTGAAAATGGTTGGGTGATTCCGTGCCCAAGTCGATGATCTACAAAAAACCGAGTTCGATAAAGAGGAAATATCACGAAAAGGTCTTGAGTGATGATGGAGTGTACACTACGTGGATCAGGAACCTTCAGGTCAGCGAAATCTTTGCGGAGTACGTTTGGTTGCAGTTTTCCGTATTTGACCTCAACCAGTTGGGTTTGGGTCTGGTTCACAGCATATTACCGATAGAATACGAGCCCCTGATCGTAAACTTTGAATTCGAGACTCCCTCGACGGAAGAGACGCTACAGGGGATTTGGGCTAAGTTCAAGCCAGTGAGGTACGACCTGATGTACAAGTGGATGACCGATTTCAGGTACTACGTTCTTGAGAACATAAAGGAGGAGTTCCAGTCCACGCTGTTGCAGATGATGCCAGAGAAGGCAAAATATGGGGTTACAAGGTACGGTATGGGTATATACGACCCAGTAGTTGTAAGAGAGTTCCTGAGGGCGACCTTCCACAAACTCAGGCTACTGAGAAAGCCCGATGTATCTTGGCTTGATACCATGAGGCAGGTCGTCGAGACCCTTGATCTAACACGTGTAACCGACAAGCACATATTCAACAGGATGTCACTTTTGTTCTCGGCACAGACGAATGCCTTCGTTCTGGGTCTCAGCCTTCTGGGAAAGGCTAAATTAACCGAGACGAAGGATGGCTGGGGCGTCATTCCAATGATTGACGCCGACGGCAACCTACTCGAAGTGAAGTTCAGAACCCTTGACCACCTTCAGATGGGCTTCATTCTCGGAATCACGCCCCTCGGAATGGGATTCCTGATGCCGAAAGAGAGCATATACAAGCTTAAGGACGGCAAGAAGAACCCGCCGATAATTGATTTCGTTTCCAAAAAGATAAAGGACATTATCAGCAGGTTATCTCTCTCAACTTGGTCTTACTCTAACTACAACAAGCCAGAGGAGATGGCGGACTACCACAAGAGCGATAGAACCACACAATATGATCTTTTGCAGACCCAGAGGAGATTTATCGAGGAGTGGGTTCGGGCAAGGATTCCAGCGGACGAGGCTAACCCCGTAAAAATAAGGCAGTACCAGAACGCGGTACTGCAGTTGGTAGCATGGAAGGCTAAGAGGCACAGGTGGGGGTTTGGCGGATGGAAGGCTATGACTGAGGATGAGTTCAAGTCTTGGTGGCTCGAACATTGGTCATCACAAGGTTTAAAACGAGAAGTCCTCGAAAGACTGTATGAGGGTGCTAAGATATGGCTGAGCCACATACGGGATCAAAAGATAAGGCTGGGAGAAAAGATCAAGAGGTCACGCCTCCGTTTGGCAATGTCAATATGATGACGCCAGCCCCGCCGATCAGCGATGAACTCAGAGACCAACTGACCGCACTGATGCAGGAACTCCTTTTGAAAACGCACGAGTTGAGTTTCGAGTACTCGACCCTCGACTGCGATAACATACAGAACTGCGAACTTGCAAAGAAGGCAAAGGAGTTGTTCAAGGTGGTAAAGAAGTTGAACAACCTGATAAAGAAGATATCACCGCCGCCCCAGAGGGCATCCTATATAACATAGTTATGACATTATTTTACACATGCAGACCCACACATTCCAACTACCACCTTTTTCGATCGAAGTCGATGGTTGCCGAGTGGACATAATCGAGGTTCTCAAGAGGGAACTGGTTACTGGGGAGACCGTATACTTTGTTTCTGTCAGAATAAACTACAAGGGAATACAGAGCAGGGTCTTCCCGCTCCTCGTCAGGGGCAACGAAGATCTAATAAACAAGCTTAAAGTTGAGATCACAAAGGTAAAATTCATAGAATACGCATATGGAATCGAGGAAGTTAAGAGACTGATAACGTAGACTGGGTGTTACACATGAAGGTGAGAAGTGTTGTTATCGATCTGGAAGTCGACCTGAACGATCTCCTGATAATGATGAGAGAGGCACAGCTGGAAAGGGTCTCACTCGGCGAGTGGATACGAAAGTGCATTCAATTCTACCTAGATGCCAAATACAGAAGACCCGCAACCGAAGAGAAGGAAAGACCCGCAACCGAAGAGAAGGAGGAAGAGGGAGAGAAGAAATGACTGGGGACAAAATCGATAAAAAGGAATTAAAGAGGATGGGCGAGGTTCTGGCAAACGTCATAGCATCAGATTACACATGTAGTCAGGAACTCGCGGTCGTTGATGCGGAGACCATCGATTTGGATCTACTCGCATCGTCAGCCGCAGGAATCACGGACATATGGGGACAGATATCCGAAAATATAACGAGCCTATTCAACTCGGTTGCTAGCTGGATCGTTAGTTCTGTCGAGACGTGGATTTCCGAGAACATAAAGCCGCTCATCGATGACATTTCTTCCTTTCTAAGCAACACCATTTCCCCGATTCTGAACGATATTTCGACGTTTTTGGAGAACACCATACTTCCTGCGATAAACTCCGTGTACACGAACGTCTCTTCTTGGATTTCGGATAACGTCCTGCCGCTGATCGATAGCGTTAAGCGGGAGATACTTGACACCATTAATAACAGCGTGATGCCAGCGATTTCTGGGATTACAAGTTGGTTCTCCGAGAACGTTATTCCGCTCTTTGATTCTCTTGCCAGTACGATCACTTCATTCATTTCCGAGAACGTGGTTCCGCTCTTCGACTCGCTGGCTAATACGATAACTGGTTTCATTTCGGAAAACGTAATTCCAGCGATTTCCAACCTTTACGATCAGATTTCCACGTACATCTCGCAGAACGTGATACCAGAGATAGCGGCGTTTGCGGAGAACGTTACAAAATACATTTCGGAGAACGTCATACCAGAGATAAGATCCCTGATTGGCAACGTTTCCGCTGGTCTGGATTCCCTTACTACTCTAATAATGGATTCATTCCAAGATATGGTTACTAAGGTATCAGCGGGATTTGACCTAATAGGGAAGACACTAATGGGATTCACCAATGCGATACTAAGGCTCCCAGAGATGCTAGCTATTACGTTTAAGGACATGGGGAACTGGATATGGAGTGCGTCCCCAGAGTGGTTCAGGGGCACAATGATCGCCATGAGTGGCGTTTTCGTCGTTATGAGCCAAATAATGAAAGACCCGACGACGTGGTTCATGAATTACGTTGTACAGCCAGTGATCAAAGCCGCAGACTGGCTCTCATCGCAGTTGAACAACCTCGGAAATCTTCTGTGGAATGCGTTGCAGACGCTTATCAAGTGGCTCGGCGATCTGTTCAAAGATGTCGTCAAATTCGTGAGCGATGTCATACTCTCGCTGTTCAAGGAACTGTGGGATGCTCTGTACGATGTCGCCATGAATTTCAAACCGTTCATGGAACAGATCTATCTGTCAATGACGAACGATTTCGCAAAGACAATGACCAACTTCCTGAAACCAACATTCGAGGAAATGATGAAAGAGACTGGCGTCGGGACGCCGCCACCCTTCCAGCCGTACATAAACGCCGCATACATAGCGGCAAAACTCGGCATCGGGTCTCTCTACTTGGTGGGTCTCTTCACACTGCCCCTGTGGGGACAGATGCCGCTCAGGGTCATGAGTTGGATCGCTGGTGCCATCGCAAAAAAGGTCTCGAAAATGGACTGGAAGTGGCGTATCAACCTCAGACCCCTCGGAATAGGTATCGATACCACCTTCGAGGTTTCCAAAGCACTTGGAGCCGCGTTCGCCACTTGGAAGAACGAACTGCTCGAATATGCTAAGGAGATCGGAAGAGGAGTTATTTACGGTTTCGCCATTTGGGGAACACAGCCGATGATGAAGATACTGAACTACTATTTCAGGAACATCTTGCCAGTAGAGTTGCCGAACGTTGATATGATCCTAGAATTCGCGAGAAGGATGCTACCGCACAAGTGGTTCATGGATACCATGCCAGTGCTCTACTACTGGCTGGGACTCTACGGATATTCCGATATATCGCTCTACTTGTTGTTCGATAGTTGGGTTCACGAAGCCGCCGCGGGGAGGGGCTGGGAACCCAAATACTTCTACATAACGGTGAAGGATAGGTTCGGAAAAGAGAGGAAAGTGCCGCTGGCACTGATATTCTCACTGCCGTCGGCGTCCGACGTTGCCAGAATGATGGTCAGGGATATTATAATCAACCTAGATGACTTCAAGAGGCTTTTCTACGCTAGGGGCATGTACCCAGAGGTCGCGGTTCTGTACTACTTGCTCCACTTCAGATACCCGCCTCCTGAGAGGTTATGGGAGTTCACAATGCGTGGAATCAGCGGTCTGCTGTGGGCTACAATATCGCAGGAAGAGATCGATGCGATCAAACTTGAGATCGAGAAACTGGGACTTGACGTGAACACTTTCTTCCCAGTGTCGCCAGCCGAGATAACTAAGATGTGGGCGACTAATCAGGCTGAGACGAACAGGATGCTGTTCGAAATGTTCAAAACCTACATGAAGTGGCACGACTACGCAAGGTTCCCGTACAAGGCTGGCTGGACTTCGGACAACCTGATCTACATAGACACCCTTGCAGATCTACCGACGAAGATCGACCAGCGTTGGATGGTGAGGTGGGGACTCTACGAGTTGCTAAAGAACAAGAATGTCACCTTCACGTCGCCAATTAAAGAGTTCGTAACCAAAGTTATTGAGAACAGGGCGGTCAGCAACATAACCCTAGATCTGACGAACTTCTGCAGAACGTTGCAGGCTACTGGGATACACCCGTACTGGATTCCGATAACTGCGGTTGCAGAGACCATGAACGCACTGACCGAAGAAAGAACGTTGCTCAGAACTGGCTTCATGAACATGTTCAAGGAGGGCTTCTGGGACGTGAAGGCACTGGAAAAACTACTCGCTGGTTTCATAGTTACAAGTTTCAAGGTCGCGTATTTCGATGTTGAGGAAATGGTCTGGAAGAGTGGATGGGTCAACGCACCAGTGATGTTCCTCCCGCCAGAGAGGAAGCTTTTAGAACTGAGGGCACTCATGGACAGGACTTTGGACGTGCTCAGGGACGTACAGAGGGACATAACACGCGGATACGAGGAGTGGATAATCGGTGACTACGACGAATACAAGGAAAAGTTGAGCGGCGTTATTGAAAAGATCAACGCCATCTTTGCCGCAGATTACAAGGCGATAACTGGAGTTGAACTCCCAGACGAGTTGAAACTAAAATTCGTGGAAGAGTACTACAAGCCCCTCGTGGACTCACTCGAAATATGGAGGGACATCTACACCGTTAGGAGAATAAGGACTTGGACATCTAGGTGGCTGGGCTGGGTCTTGTACAGAGTGGCTTACGGAACCGTAACAATAGAAGATGCCGAGAGACTGATAGATTACGTTGCGGATTACGCGAAGCTTACCGACAAGGAAGTGGAATACCTAAAGAACGTGGTTGAAATCCTCTACGGCATCGCCGAAAGGGAATATGCACCAACGCCTTCACAACTTGCCACAATTGCGGAATATGTTGTCATCCCGAAGGATGTAATAACAAAGGCTTTCGATGTCAGAAGGATTCCAGAGGAATGGAGAGACATATGGGCAAAGTACATAGACGTGCGACCGATTGCGGATGACGTTCGCGGTCTTCTAACATCCTACAGAAGGGCACTGCTCTACGTAACGATACCCTCAGAAATAGAGAACAAGGTCAAGGAATACGCCAAACTGATAAACTTCACGGACAGGGAGTGGGACATACTGAATACAAGGGTTCTCCTTGAGGAGTTGGTAATGCAGGCTAGACAGAACATGAGGGAGTACATACCTACGCCTCTCACTCTCGCAAACATCTGCGAGTACCTACCAGAGGCTCGACAGTTCTTTGACGAGGTAATGAGGGCTAAGAGGGTGCCGAAGAACTGGCAACAACTGTGGGCAAAGTACATAGACATAAAGCCGCTGGTGAACGATATAAAGAGGTACTTGTCTAGGGCTGAACAACTGTTCGCCTATTTCATGATAACGGAGGATAAATTCAAAGAGGTGCTAAACGAGGTTCGAGGCTTTCTCGGATACACGGATAAAGAGATAGAGTTCCTGCTGAAGACGGCGGACTTCGAGAGGTACAGGGTGGCGTGGAGAGAGGTAATTGGAGATGTGGACAGGATGATGCAACTCGCCGAATACTCCCCGAAGGCTAGGGACTACGCACTCGGCACCATATACAAGATGATAGACGCACTGCCGATAGATAACAACACGAAACAGGTGCTCAAGGAAATGTGGGAGCAGTACATAAGAGTGAGACCAATATACGACGAGGTCAGGAAATACGTCACGGAACTGATAAACGACTTCGTTGAGGACGTTATAACGCAAACGGAGTTTGAACAGGAACTCGAAGCATTAAAGGAGTGGGGTCTCGACGATTACGAAATACAGTTCTACAAGGCTATCGCTGGAATGAAAAAGGCTAGGTATCTAAAGAGAAGGGCTAGATACGGAGGCTGATATCAAGTATGAGCAAGTGGGGACTATCCTACAAATCCGTTGAAATTCTAACACCAGAGGAGTGGAACTTAGTCGTTGATGCCTTAGAGGAATTGGATTCTAGGGCACCTCTCGGAATAAAAGGGGGAAGGGCGGTTTTCGATGGCGATGGCAGTACCACAACTTTTTACATTTCGCACGGGCTGGGGACTACGCCTACATGTGTAATCGTGGGGAAGGGTGCCGCAGACCTCCCAGACATAGACTACTGGGAAGCCGATAGCACCAACATAAAGGTCGTGTTCAAGTCGCCGCCAGCGTCTGGATCGCAGAACGTTGTGATCTGGTGGCTGGCGGTGAAACTATGATACGCGTCGGTTCGGTTTACTACGTTTACCCGATGTTCAAGCGTGTTTCTTGGAACGCGATTGGGAAGAAACACCTAAAATACCTTAAAAACTACATGAACATTTTCCCAGTTGATGAGAACGCACTTCCAGCCCTTTACCCGTTCAACAACAGTATCGTGATCCTCCACCCGTTTTTTTACCCGATAGAGAAGTTCGAGGACAAGTTCAAAAGCATAGCCACAAGGGTCAAGGGAGTCATAGGCATAGATGTCGCGGACTCCGATGCCATCTCCGAGTATGCCGTTAGCCTGACCAACAGGGCGACCGCGATGATCGTACCTTCAAACTTTGCAAAGAGGTCTTACGTGAGTTCTGGGGTCAAGGTTCCAGTGTACGTGGTGCCGCACGGCGTGGACAGGGAGTGGATAGACGCTCCTAAGACGCAACCCAAAACGTTCGCAAAACTCGCAGATTACAAGGAGAAAAGAGGTCTGACGTTCATAATAAGTTATCAGATGCATTCAGAATACAGAAAGGGTCTAGACATTCTGATCAAACTGTTCAAGGAACTCAGAAACGAAAGAAACGATGTCGCACTGGTTCTGAAGACCTCGCAGTACGTCGGGGTGATCGATGGCAAAATCGGCGATGAGAACACACGTGTAGAAAAGATGCTGACGCTTAGGGTGCCAATCAAGTGGCTCACCGAGGACGAGCAAATGGAACTCTTCGACCTGTGCGAAATATACGCACTGACGAGCAGGGGCGGCGGTTTTGAGCATCCGCCGCTTCTCGGAATGGCAAGAGGGGAAATAGTGATAGGGGCGAGGGGCGGTGCTTGGGACGATTATATGCCAGAGTGGGGTCTCGTTGATTCGAAAAGAAGCGGTCAGGTTCTGGCTGGCAACCCGATACATGTCGGGCACGGAGTTGAGATGATTATAGATAAGGCGGTCGATAAGTTGTGCCACATGCTCGATAACCTTGATGATTACAGGGCTAGGCTCAGAGAACACATTAAAAAGGTCATCAGGGAAAAATTCGTGTGGGATAAGATATGTTTCGAACTCGGTAAGATTCTGTTGAAATACCTAAGGGAGGTGCACTGATTTTGGAAATCTACAAGGGAATAAAGTTGCCGTTGCACGAACGCGAGGTCGCGAAATGGATCATAGACAACGCTGATGGCGTGTGCGTCGATGTCGGGGCTGGGACTGGAGTTCACACAAAAATAATGGCACAGATTCCGAGGGTCTGGAGGGTTTACGCGTTTGAACCCATACCATACAATGCGGAGAAGATAAGGAGCCTCAAACACCCAAAGATAAGGGTGTTCCAGATCGCCCTTGGGAAAGAGGAGGGGACGTTGAGGCTATACGATAAGAACGTGAACGAGCCCACAGACTTCGAGTGGGTGAACGCAACGGCTATAGTTTCCGATGATGCCATTGGGCACCACTACGAGACGTACATAGACGTGCCCATGAAGCCCCTGAACAAGATAATCAGGCGTGCGGACTTCATAAAGATAGACGTGGAGGGGATGGAGTACGACGTGATTCTGGGGGCTAAGGGAGTTTACGAGAACGCAAAAATGGTAATAGAGTTGCACGGCTGGGGGAACTACGACATGGAGGAGTTCCTAAAGCTTCTGCAGGAGACCCACATCATAGTGAACGAAGTCCCAGAGAAGATCACGGTGTGGCACGTCTTCCTCATACCCAGAGAACGCAATAAGGGATGAGCCTGACCTCCCACTCCTCTCGGTCTGGAGGATGGTAGAAAATCGGCTGATCCTCTTTTCGTAGCGGCTGACCCAGACCCTCGCCGTGATCGCTCGTTATCACAACGGTTCCGTTGATCGTCCTCAACAGCGATTCCACCCATTTTAGTACGTACTTAAGGTTGTCCATGTACGCCTTTTCCAGAATTCCCTTCTTTTTTGCTTCGATGAAAGCCTCTATGCATTTGTCAACTGGGGTCATGCCTCCCTTGTATCTGTTATCAAATATTTTCAGTTCAAACTTTGTTTCTCCCAAGTACGGATGGTGCGGCTGTAGGAACCACAGAATCCTCCTCTTGAACTTCATCAGAAAGGGGTAGTTTCTGCGGACGTAGTTCACTATGTAGCTTGGCGGGCAGGTTCCCAACTTCATGTCGAATCCCACGTCTACTACATGTGTAAACTTGTCCTTGAACAGCAGTGGGAACGGATGTCCAGTGACCAGCACCGAGTTTGGAATCGCTGGCATTTTCCTCAGTGTGCCGAGGGTGTCAGATGCTAGGCTCAATCTAGGCTCGGTTATCCCGTAACTCCAAATTTTAACGAAGTAGTCGTATCTGCACGCATCCAGAATTATCAACCAGTCCCAATCTTCGAGATAATTTATTGGTTTGACCATAACCCGCACCTCACGAGTTTATTCGACTTCTGGGTCTTTCCATCTGCAGAGATCCCTTAACGTATCGAGCGATGGTAGCCTAACTACCCTATTAGCGTAATATATTCTTGTCCTTGACGTTATTGGTTTCGCATCGGACACGGAAACCGCGTCCCTGAGTTCTATCACTTTTTGCACCGTTTCTAAGTTTCTTTCGACGATCTCGTCAAATTTGTCATCCGATACCTTTACGAGGTCAGATATCGTAACGCTCTTCCACATAGTCCCGCGAGAAATTATTGTTTTCTTATCGAAACTTATATCGTCGGTTGCGGAGAAGTAATCAGTTATTTCGACGACGTAACCAGTTAAAATGTAGCCCATCCCTTTCAGTTCCGATATGAGGTAGTTCATGAAGTTCTTCATAAAAGGGGATGGCTTGAAGTCCGTTAAGTGACCGTCAATCGGTCTCCACCAGTACATCCGAGTCTGGAAGAGTCTCTCCCTGTAAACGTAATACATCATCTCCTTTAGCCTTATGGGTTCCCCCCTAAAGTAGAAGTACTTCAGCATATCGTGGATTCGCCTAGCCTTCTCCTCCACCCACTGGTCGTACGTTTTCCCGTATCTGAGCGTGTATCCCATTTTTCGCTCACAACTCCGCCTCCATTTTCTTAAGGGCTAGTTCGAGGGGCTTCATTACGTCCACGACGATATTGTGGTCTATCGTCATCACAAGATCGCCGAATTTGCGTTTTTCTGCATATTGGACTCTTGCTTCTGCCATTGCGATCCACTCCTCTACCTCTGGCAGGGTTTTGCCAGTCCTCGCCTTGAACTTGTCGTACAGTATTTTGGTCGCGTTGACGGCGTCCCTTATAAAATCTATGAACAGGTTAGTGTGCTTTGCGAGAACCAAGTCCCCCTCGGCGACCGTTACCATTTGGGACACCAAAGACTCCATGTTTGCTATTAGATCCTCCAGACTCATTGGAAGGTCACCGTGTTATCTTTTGTCGTTCCTCTAAAAAAGTTTTAATATCGGCTCGCGGACAAGTAAACGTGGTGACACATCTTGAATATCGAGATCAGAAATTACACCAGAGGCTCTCTGCTGAAGATAAACCTCATAGACATGAGTTACGAGACCAAAACGTTAGAGGGCGACCCCATTACACCGCCGATGCCGCCGTTCAAGGTATTTGAGGATGGCGGTCTTAAAACCGTGTGCGTGGAAGACCTCTGGAACACTGGGAGGGATAGAAGCTACGACGATGTAATAGTCAAACTTCTGGAGTTCCCAGACAGGACTGAGGTCTTCGTTAGGATGAAGGGTGCCGACCACACCGAACTTAAAGTTGTAGACTACGTTATAGATAAGCCAAAAAACAGGATAAGACGGGGATACTTGATCTTCTCTAGGGGGTTCGAGGTGTTGCCCACGAGCGTGGAGAGCGTGTCGATACCAGCGGGGCAAGAGCACTCCGTGAACTTCACCACTGCTAACGGCTACATAACGGACTTCCATCTCATGGTCGAGGGTCTGGCATCTCCAGAGTTCAAAATTGAAATCGGCTACAACGGATCTAAGCTGGTAGAATATCTCGGTCACATGCTCGCACCGATGATGTACGACCTCACGAACAAAAGATACTGGTACACGTTCTCTTCGGCTCTTCCGCCAAACACCAACTGCTACATAAAGATAATCAACCTGAGTGCGTCGGATACCATAACCGTCGGGTCGCTCTACATCATACCGAGAAACATGATATACAGGCTGATAAAGGCGTACGTCTGGTGAAGTAAATCGCTACTGTTCTAATTTGCTCTTTAATCGTTTGATTGCGTCCAACATTATCTTTGCGACCTCCACCTTTACGTTGTGGTCTTCGTCCTCTATTATGTCGCCCCAGACCCTGTGGAAGTAAACTCTGCGGGTGTCCCTGCCGTACAGTTTGAACGCGACCTTTGTGAGGATGTCCGCCATCTTAGCCCTGTCCAGCAGTGCAGTAGATGCCCCCCTGCTGATCGTGAACTCCCCGAAGACCCGATCCAATATCGATACCAGAATGCCCCTGTAGATCCAGTCCCTGACCAATGCGTAGTCCATATACGCCTTCAGAACGTCCTTAGCCAGTTTCACGTCCACGACTTTGGACGTGTCGATTACCGTTTTAGCCGTTCCATAACTTACCCAGCCAGTCGAGGGGGCTTCAAATTCGATTGCCTTCGCAATTCCCCTTGAAACGAAGTCCGCACAAACGCATGAGTCCAGCAAACTGATAATCCCTTTGAACAGCCTTTCGATCCAGTCGAGTACCCTCCATGAGTCTACCAGTGGTTTCAGCACATCCCTACATATGTAGTCGAGTACGCTGACCGCTTCTGCAACTTCCTTTACTGAAGACCTCGAAATGACGAACTCCCCAACTGCGTAGTCAATTACCGCCTTGCCAATGCCCTTTGAAATGTAATCAGCACCCAAAAACGAATCCAGCAGTGTTATTGTCATTTTTGCCAATCTTTCGAGCCAGTCGATTACACTACACGTGTCAGTCACTACCCTTGCACTACCTAGTGCGACCCACCCCGCAGATGGGACTTCGAAGTCCAGTCTCTTCGAGATGTCCTTGGAAACGATGTCGCTCGCAACAACGGTTTCCGTGAAGATCTTTATCAGCACGCCGACCTTCTCCATCCAGTCGGTCGCTTTAACGAGTTCTTCGAGTCTCTTGAGTACGTCCCTCATGAGGTAGTCGGTGCTCTTCCCAGCGTCCGCAAACACCTTGAGGGCGTCCTTTGCTATGAAGTCATACGAGACGCAGGCATCCACGAACGCCTTCAGTGCTTCCTTAACAAGCCAGTCGGCGGTTTTCGCAGAATCGATCAGGCTCTTCAATACAGCCAATTTGTGCCAGTCTGACACGGCAACGGTCTCGGTAAATATCCTGAATAGCGTCAGCGTCCTGACGAACTGCTCGACTGTCTTTATCGTCTCGGCAAGAACCTTTTGAGCGTCCTTGACCAGCAAGTCTGTTGCCTTCACGAGATCGGTGATGGACTTCAGGGGTTGCTTACATATGTAGTCGAGGGGTTTTGCAACATCGGTAAAGATCAAGTGGAGGGTTGCGACCCTCTGCAACCAGTCAAGCAATACAGATACGTCCGCAATATTCTTCAGAGGGGACTTCGACGAAACCCACTCCCCGACCGCCCAGTCACGCAACGGTTTTTCCACGTCCTTTGCTACGAGATCCACGCCCTTAACCGATTCGGCGAAGATCCTTATGAACGTGGAAGTTATACCGTACCAGTCTATCGCCCTACCCGCATCACCTAACCTCTTCAAGACGCCCCTCGCCAAGAAGTCAGCAGATATCCCAGTATCGGCGAATATCTTCGTTGCGTCCTTTGCTATGAAGTCATACGAGATACATGGATCTAGGAGGTTCCTTAGAACTTCCTTGACGTGCCAATCCGCAGACCTCACCGCATCCGCTAGGCTCTTTGCTGGTGCCAATGTGTGCCGCTCACTAACCATAACCGCATCGGCAACATCCCTAAAGAACGCCGAGACCCTTTCTATGTAATCGAGTGACCTTGCCACGTCGGCAAAGACCTTCAAAGATGATTTTGTAAGCCAGTCCGCTGTTTTGGCAATATCGGCTAGTACCTTCATCGGCTGAATACACATGTAGTCTAGGGACTTCCCGATGTCGGTAATTATCAGGTGCAGGGTTGCGACCTTCGCCATCCAGTCCAGTACCTTCGAGATGTCGGTAATGCTCTTGAGGGGGGTTTTAATGGGGGCGTGCTCCCCAACTGCTCGGTCACGAATCAATTTTGTTACGTTTTTAACCGTAAAGTCGGTGGGCTTGCCAGCGTCGGATACCTCAACCGAGTAGGCAACCCCCACATAGGAGAAGTCTATTTCCTTCGGGGGAATACTTGCAGTTGCGTTTATCACCGTGACCGATGATACTGCAAATGACATTTTTATCACTAAAACTACTATTCATCTCAGTGATAGTATAAAAATTGCAGGTGTGAGATGGATGAGTCTCGTGTACCCGAACAGGAGATTCCCACCATCGCCGCACGCGGAAACGCACCTAGCTGGAGGTAGTGACCAATTATTTGACCAAAATCTCAATACTACGGACTCCCCAAGATTTGCATCATTGACTGTTGACGGCAAGGCACAGGTTGGATCGCTGGGCATCGGATCTTACGTCCTCGATACTCTTGTTGCAAATAACAAAGTTCCAGATAGCGATAAAGTTGATGGGCACCACGCTGGTACTGGGGCAAATAACGTGCTTGTGCTTGATTCCAACGGGCTGGTACCTCTCGGAAATATCCCAACTAATCTTACTGGAAAGAATGCGGATCTCTGGGACGGGCACCACAGGTCGGACGACCAGACGATCGGCGGGAACGTGACGATCGGCGGAGACCTGCGGATAAACGGGAACGACATCAAGGACTCTGGGGGAACCACTAGGATAACGCTAGGCTCTACGATTACTTTAAACGGGGATATAAAAGTGGTCGGGAACGATATCATAGACAGCAGGGGAACGACCAGAATAACGCTCGGAGCGACCACTGTGGTAAATGCCGATCTTCAGGTGAAGGGGAATGATATCAAGGACTCTGGGGGAACGACCAGAATAACCTTGGGTGGAACTATAATTTTAAACGGCGACATTCAGGTAAAGGGAAACGATATCAAGGATTCTGGCGGGACTATCAGAATAACGCTCGGAGCACCAGTGAAATTCGCTACATCGATTTCTCCCTCATCAGATGGTGGGACGTATCTTGGGACTTCGACGCTACGATGGAAGAAGATATTCATTTACCCAACGGCACCAAACTACTGGTGGTACGAGGCAGGAGGGTATATGAAGCAGGGTTGCCAGAAATACGGTACAGGGACGTGGCACGCGGCATTCGATACTGCTACAAACATGAACTTCGGGTTCAGTTGGGGCGGCACACGTAAGGTCTGGTTCAACGCGGCTGGATATGTTTACGCGGCGGGTTTCTACACGACGTGTCTTTTGGAGAACAAGCTTGCCTACACTGAAGTTACAAACTCTGATTGGCTTTCAATACTGGAAAATGTACCGATTTACGCTTTTGTCACAAAGGATAATCCTGATCTGTTGAGGTTCGGTTTCATTGCGGAGTATCTGCCGAGAGGGCTTCAAGGCTGGGAGAGAGACGGTGACAAGCTTGTGCTGAGCGGCATAGATATGATGGCGTTACTCGCACTATGTATTGGTGCTATTAGACAGTTATATCGAAAAATGACAGAAAAAATTGCAGAACTTGAGAGGCAGATTGAGGATCTGCGTTCCCGCATTGCGTTTCATTGAAACACACAGTTTGTGCGACGATTATGGGGGAGGTTCACTAGAAAAAACATATATCAGTTGAATGCGATAAACAAGATTGGTGGTGCCACATGTCTGGTATTTTGGAAAACGTGACTCTCTCTGGATGGGTCGAGGTGATTGTGAGGGACAAGAACGGGAACATAAAGTACCACATAGGAGGAGCACCAATACCGAAAAAGCCCTGCAGGGACGGGAAGAACTGTGCACACCACTCCGCATACGGCGTATCTTCAAGTTTCCCGACGAAAGAGTTGGATGACTTCTACTGGCGGAAGAACGTGATAACCGATGCGGGACTCGCGGCGATAATAAGGCTCGTTTTTGCGGGACTGTCGGAGGACAAGTTCGGCTACATAGCAATCGGCACTGGCACAACTGCGGAATCAACGTCCGATACCGCACTTGAGGCTGAAATAGCTAGGAAAGCCGCAAGCGTTTCCCAAACGACGACGAACGTGAGCGGGGACACCGCACTCCTTGAAGCAACGTTCAGTTCGGCGGATGGTCTATCTGGGACGAGCAACGTTTCAGAGGCTGGTGTTTTCAACGCATCGTCTGGCGGCATACTGCTGGCAAGGAAGGTCTTTTCGGCGGTTCCGATAAACTGGGACGCTGGGGATACGCTGACAATAAGATACTACATCCAGATGACCAGATGATCATGAGTTCTGGTGAGGGGGTATGCCAGTAAGGATCAAGGAAAAGGTCAGATATCAGGGGAGCGTTACACCGAGTGCGTTGAACACTGAAACCGATATAATTAACCTGTCAGATGCTACCGACGATTACATAATCGAGGGTGCGATAGACCTGTCACAAATGGCGTCTGGCGACTCAGTGACGATAAGGGTGTACATAGCAGTGGATGGGGAGAACCAGCAACTAGCCGATGAACTGACCTTCTCCGATGCCCAGTCCATACCAGTCGTCAGGGTAGTCGCACACACGCTACCGTACAACGCGAAGTTCAGGGTGACCATAACACAGACCGCTGGAACCCTGAGAAGCTTCCCGTATTACTTCATACAGCAGATTATGGAGGTAATCTAAAATGAGTCTGTGGTACCCGAATAGGCAGTTCCCGCCACTCCCACACGCATCGACCCACGAGGCTGGCGGTTCAGACCCAGTTGAGAATTTAAACAGATTGCTAATTGGTGGTACCGAAGTTATAACTAGTAATCGAGTATTACAAAACGTTACCGCATCCAGAAGCATAATCAGTGATTTCTGGAATAGTCCATTCTGGGACAACATACCAGACAAACCGAGTGCGTTTCCGCCAGAGTCTCACGCCAGTTCTCACCTTCCAAACGGTTCCGATCCGTTATTCGATCAGACCTTGAACACGACAGATGACGTTAAGTTCAACACCATCCAGTTGGGAGCGAATGCGATAAAAGACTCAACTGGAACCACTAGAATTACTTTGGGTGCTACGGTTACAATCAGTGCCAATCTGAAAGTCACTCAAAACTCCGTTAAGGGTAGTGATGGAACCACAGGATTGAATTTTGATACAGCCAATAGAAGGGTCAAAATCTCCGATCATTTAGAAAGCACCGCAACTATCACTGGAGAATTGCGTAGATTCGCAAAAATTCTTCCTTGGACAGAGGATCAGGGCGGCGAAGTTAACATTAACATTCAGGGTAAGACCCCAGATGGTTACCATATTAGACTGTTTCCATGTAACAGTGGGGGTTCACCTATTGCTGATGCTGGAAAGATTGGAAATACTACGTACTATTGGAATCTAGTCGCGGTTAACACTTTAAATTACAAATCGTCATCGTCGTTCGCATGTGATCCAGCATTTGCAGATAAACCCGTTCCACGATCTTTTAATTCGTCAGATGTTGCCATGCAATTGGTCAAGAAATTAATTAGAAAGGATTTCTTTGAAGAATTGCATCACATGCCATACGTTAAGAAGTGCAAGAAGTGCGGAAAAGAACTACCAGCAACATACGAGGGAGAGTGCCCGAATTGTAAAAGCAATGAAATAGTTATGGGAGTCAGATGCGTTTGCGGAAAGTGGTACGAAAGTGCCGATATGGTGTGCCACAAAGAAGAATTCGAGGATAGATACTTCTTTCCAGATTCAAAGTTTCTCAGGGCAATAGGTTACGCCGTTGTTGATCTTAAGAGGAGGGTCGATTCCATTGAGCAATTAGTATCATATTTATTCGATTACGTTAAAGAAAAACTTGGAGGTGTTTCAAGTTGAGATTTAAAAGCATGTTAATGGTGTTATTATGCATTGCACTGATGGCGTTTATGACGGTTCCAATTCCTACGGCTAAGGCACACGAACTCCATAAGTTCCTTCTTGGAACACAATGCACGAAGTTATATTACCTCAATGGAACTCCACTACCACCGACCAATAAGCCAATAGGTCACGAAGTGATTACTTGGAAAAATCCGTACACGAATAAGACGATGTACGTTAATGCAACTGTTTTCTTGAGTTCTTACGTCAGAATAAACGAGTGGTGGTATGATCCTAATGAAACTGCGTTGCACATCAATCTAACAGGTATAATCATAAGAAAGGAATATTACTTTCGAGTGAATATTACAGTAGGTAACAAGACGGTGACCATAAGCGGTAGTTTGGAAGGTAACGAGACCATAATATCTGGGTACGGTGAGTTCGTAAGCTACATATCAACGGACTTCCCGAAGCCCCAGCGTGTCTATCAAGTCTTTGAAAACGGAACAATTTTCGACTTGAACTACACGTGTACGAAGGGTACAGACCCTATGGGCAGAAGTGCGTGGATCATCAAAACACTAATACACTTCTCCAATCCAGTGGTAGTCATACAGGGTAAGATGAGGATTGGAGTTGTTTCAATATACGTGTTCGTCGTAGCCGTGTTGATCACCGTAATAGTCGTGGTATCCGTGATCCTCGTAAAGAAGCGTGATGTCTTAGTGTCCATAATTCGCGATATGGATTGATGTCACTGGTAATACAAAAACATATATAGCCATCAATACATTAATGATACTTGGGTGATATGGATGGCGTTGAGGCTCATATCCGTCAAAATTCCAGAGAAGTACCTTGAGGGTCTGGACATCCTTGTAAAAGTCAAAAAGATGTACCCCAACAGGAGCGAAGCCATACGCGTTGCCATCAGGGACTTGCTCATAAGGGAACTTCCAAACCTAATACGCACACCGAACAAAGTCGAAAGAAAGAGCATAATCGAAATGATAGAGGCTCTGAAGGGGGAGCAGTGAACTATGGTGAGGACTCGAAAGAACAGGAGCATGGTCATCAACGTCTTGCTCAGGCACGGTTTCTTCCCAGTTAAGAACGATGGTACCTTCGTTTACGTGAGGCACAGCGAGACTCTGGGGACGGTAATGGTCGTGCCGAACGGGGACAGGGGAGTTATAAACATACCAGAGTTGAACGTGTGCGAAGTCCTCAAAGTCTCGAAACTGGAAAGATTTCTGAACTACCTGCAAAGCAAAAGCCTTCTCTAATTTTTTTATTTATAAAGTAACGTTTAAAAGATTGCAAACTTATTTTTTGATTGGATTTAGTCTCCGAGAGGTGCGTTTATTTTGACAATCGAGGTTCTATTGAAGCCGAAGGCTATCGAGATTCTGGAGGCTGTGGGGGACAGATCCATGAGCATAAAGGAACTTCTGGACGCCGTTGGCGGTAGTGCCACGACCATCGTCAAGAGGGTCAGGGAACTTGAGGAGATGGGTCTCGTAAAAGTTGATTTCGATCTAAACTTTCCCTTCAAGAAGAAAGTCAGCATAACTAGGAAGGGTCTCTCCGTTCTCAAGACCATAAACAAGTTGAAAAATAAGTTAGACAGGGGGTATTAGTTCTTTATTTCGTATGGTAGTAGTGCCTGAATGCGAGTTTTGCGGCGGCGAGTGCGACCGCCCTCAGAATCCTTTCATCGGCGTTAAATCTCAGTTTCCAGACCTGTATCTCCCTCTTTATGAAGTTCTCCCACTGTCTCGGATGAACGGATTTTATTATTTTTGCTATCTTCATTGCGAGTGTGTGGTAGATTATCGATTGGCTACCGACTATGTTGTAATAGCTGAGTATCGCCTTGACAGCCTCTTCGAGAAGTATCTTTAACTTTATGAAGTGCTCATAGGACTCAATTTGAATCTCGTCCATTTGACCTTCAAATTTGTGTCTGAACTTTGCACTTCGTCTTTTGAACTCTCGGACGTAAATTTTGATTGCTCTCTTGTCAATAAGGTAAAGAGCGTCTTGATAATTCAATACCTCATCTAAGGTGATTTCTTTTCGCGAAAGACTTTCAATAATTTTTTCTTGTGTTTTGGTTGGTAGTGGGAGGACTTTAATTGGCTCGAAAAACTGTTCCATTGCTTTTCACCTTCAGGCGAAATGCTGTTGAGGTAATCATTAAGTGCTCATTCGATTGCATACCACTGCTAATTATACGGGGTATACTTATAAACTTTTTAAAAACCGTTCGATTAAATAAGGTTTTGGTCATGATCAGAATTGGTGGTCGCCATGGAGGAAGTTTCGAGGAAGTTGTTGATAATTGGTGTCGGTAGTAGTGCGTGCATACACGTGTTGCCCAGAGTCTTTGCTAGGTCGCCAGAGGTCTTTGCGAAGAACGAGTTCATGTTCATAGACACCAGCAGTGCTAGTTTGGAGGCGGCTGTTGACAGGATGACCGCCGTTTTCAGGGAGCACCACAGTGCGAGGATGGGGGTCATTCCTGAGAGGGACAGGAGTTTTCCAGTGAACCTCTTCAAGAAGAGGATAGAGGAGAACAGCATACTGCTGGGCGGGAAGGGGGCTGGGACGTTGCCAGAGAACGGGCTGTCCATATTCGACGAGAACAAAGACCTCGTGCTGAGGAGGATAGAGGGGATAATCAAGAGAGTCGAGGAGGAGAGCGGCGGGGAGAAGAGGATAGAGGGGATAATAGTCGTCGGCTGTAGCGGCAAGGGCACTGGAACCCTAGTAACGCCGTTCCTGTACAAACTTCTGCTGGGGAAGTTCCCGAAGATGGGGGTGTACCCGCTGGGCTTCATAACACTGCCCTTCAGGTTCAGACCAGCGGACAACATAAACGCTAAGAAGACTGTAAACTTCATAGTCGATAACAACGTGCCTATGTTCGTGATAGACTACGAGAACGCACTAGAGGCTCACATGTACCTTCACGGGAAGGAACCCAGCAGGGAGAGCCTCAGATCCTTCTACGACTGCGTCGCTGAGATACTGAGCGAGGTTCTGTCGGTTCTGATAGAGGCGTTGAACTTGGTCGACAGGTGCGAACCACCGATAGACTTCTACGACCTCATGAGGCTACTGAGAATAGACAGATGCGTCGGAACCGTGGCGATATCCGTCGCGAACAGCGAGGAAGAATTTAAGGAGAGGTGGAAGAACGACATAGAGTCAACGATGATGCTGAGAACCAAAACGCTTCCGAGTAGGACTCTCGGAGTGACAATTGTGAGGAGCGAGAGCGGCATCCCCGTAGATGTCGCAAAGGAAATCGGAGACTACGCAAAGAACAGCCTTAGGAGCGAGGATCACATCGTCTACGAACTCTACTACGGTCAGAAGTACAAGATGATCTCGCTGATATTCGGATTCGACCCGCTGGACATAGTACCAGAGGTGACCCCGACATCGAAGGGCATACTGCACAGGCTTCTGGGGCGGTGACTACACGTGTCCCCCAAAACCCGATAACGCCGAGACGGGCGGGGGTGTAGTACATGTGTGCGTCACAAACCAAGAAAAGTGCCGAGACGGGGTTTGCATCGGCAATAGTCTCCGCCTGCTTCGTGAGTGCCCACCTCTCGCTACTAGCCTACATGCTTTTGTCGATGAGACTGTACGACCCTATACTCCTCAAACTGCTGTTTTTTAGCGGAATGGTAAGCATAGGGTCTCTCGCCGTCCACGAGAAACCACTGTCCGTCTTCCTCATGATAATGTGCATGTTCTCCACGTTCTACTCGGCACTTTACCTTTCTGCGTTGATGCCAGAATACGAGGTTCTGCTCAAGTGGGGGGCAACAATACTAGTAACATACGTCGTCCTCGCAAAGGGCGGGGGAAAGGACAGCAGGGAGAAAAAAAGAAATGGGGTTAAAATAGTTGCGTTGATTATGACCATCAACATGCTGTTGTGCCTGATGGCGTCGCTGTTCCTGAAGGTGTGATCAAGTTCTCCCCGCGTCTTCCTCTTTTTCTTTCCTGATCACGACGTTGAATCCGAGTTTCTTCAGTCTCTCGACCACCTGCGGCTGTGTCAGGAAGCCTATTACCCTCAGAATGGCGATGTTCTCCTCCCTGAATACGTCACTGAACAGCCACTTCTTGAACTCGTTGAAGGCACTGTTGAGACCCATGCCGAATAGGAACGTCGTCACGAAGGTGTAGACCACGCCCACCATCTTCATAACCGCTTCGCCGAGCAGTTGCAGGAAGTGCCCAGTTGCGATGAAGCTTAACAGTGCGGTCACCGCATAGCCAGCGTCGAAGCTTGGAATTAGCTTGCCCTCGCCTATTTTCCTGACCCAAGGGAACAGAGTCCTAACGATGACGCCGAGCAGTGCCCCCATAAGTGCGACGAGTTCGTATTCCCCGCTACTCGAAAGGAAGAGGAACACGCTGTATCCCAGAAGGCACGCCACCGTGCCCTTCTTCGCGACCATTTTTACGTCCATCTCCTATCACCCCACGAGAGAATATGCCCCACACGAGTAAAAAATGTAACCATAGCATGTTATTCCTCAACATCCTCATCCACCAAGAACGGGATGAAAAACAATACTAGGGAGATGGAGCCGAGAAGGCAGAAGAAACCCGTGACGATATCGGATTTTAACAGGCTGTATATGCCGAGGTAGAACAGGTACACCACAGACCAGAAGTACCCGAACAAAATCGTTAATCCGAAGATCCACTCGCACAGGCTAAGTTCTCTTTCCCCCATTGTTGAACCACCAATGTATATAAGGTCGCAAAAAATTTATTTCGCTTGGGGTGGTGGTCGGAGTGCAGAACGCCGATGTGAACAGGTACACCTACGGCACTGTCCTGCTGTCGCTGGTAACTACAATTATGGGGCTGTGGTTCATAGTTTACGTGATATTCGACGATACGCTACACCCAGCGTTGAAGGCTTTCTTCGTAATAGCGATGCTGATAATAGTGTTCTTCCACTGGCTGATAACCTCGGCGATGTTCGAAATCCGTGAAATGAGCAAGTACGCAAAGTACCTGCACGAGAGAGGCTAGGTCGTGGTCTCTACGACCTCACTGACCTGTTCCCTCTTTTTTCTGAACTTGGGGCAGAAGATGCCCTCCCTTACCGAGACCATCTCCCCAGTTAGCTTGCAGTAGGGAACCATAACCTGACCCATGTTTGTCGAGAACGGGACGAGGACTAGGTGCTCGCACTCCAAACAATTGGCTTCCCTTCTCGATTTCGTTTTTATTTCTTCGTTCCTAGGAATGAAGCGTTCGCAGTACTCGGCTTCCCATCCCTCTCTTATCATCTTCTTGTAGGTGCACCAGATGCGGTCGACCAAGGTTGGGTCGTCCCTTAGCTTGGTCTTCCTAATGACCGCGAAAACGCACTCGCGACAATTACGCATATTATCACACCAGTAACACGTAGTTCTTTTGCACACTAATGCATAATTAACACGTGGTCATTTAAAAAAATTGTGTTGGGTTACACGTGTCGACAAAGAATGGGTGGTGTTCACCCCTCTAACCTTTTTAGCACCCTTTCCCTGAACTCGTTTATTATCTCGTTAATTCTGTCCTTGTTCGCCGACAGCAGAAGCACTATCTTCTTGTCCCTTACCTCGTATTTCTTTTTGAGGAGACCGACGTGTTCCAGAATGGATATGTGGTACGCGAATAGGTTTCTGCTTATTTTCAACTCGTCGATCAGTTCTGGTATCGTCATCCACCTGTCCTTGAGGAGTTCCAGTATCCTCATCCTAGTTTTCTGGAGAATCACGGATATGCACTTGCACAATTCGCTCCACTCCACACGCACCACCCGAAAAAACGATCCTTAGTACTTGTAATAAATGTTGCTGATGACAGCAGGAGTTATTTAACAACACGTGTAATCAAAAATATTAGTAATAAAATTTTTATTCAGTCCGTCGTCACATATATCACGGGGGTGTTGGCGGTGCTGGGGCTCGATGATGTGGTGAGGCTAAGAACCCTGTGTGACACCCTTCTGGACATAATGGGTGACAGGATGAGGGTGGACAACAGGATGAAGGCACTAAAGCGGGAGGGCAGGCTGACCGATGACATCAAGGACGAACTGAAAGAGATATTGAAGATATTGAAACAGCGGGAGAACAGAATCAGGAGGATGATTAAGAGGATCATCAAGGACGTGCCGCTGTACAGGGAGTGGCTGAGCAGGGTAAGGGGGGTAGGGGAAGTTTCCGTCGGCATCCTGATAGCCTACACCTACAGGATAAAGCCGTTCGAGGACATAAGGAGGTTCCCGACGGTGAGCAAGTACTGGATGTACTGCGGATGGGGGGTAGACCCAGCAACGGGCAGGGCTGTCAGGAAGACCAGAGGTCAGAAGCTGAAGTTCAGACCGACGCTTAAGTGGATCACACATGTAATGGCGGAGAACATGATAATGCAGAGGAGCAGGTACAGGGCGATATACCTCCACTACAAGGACTACTACAGGCAGAGGGGGGTCGAAAACCCGACAGACATGCACATACACCTGATGGCGAGGAGGAAACTGATAACAAAGTTCCTACAGCACTTCTACATGCTCTGGCACCTGATGTGCGGGTATTCCTTCAGAGAGCCTTACGTTTACGAGTACAAGGGTCACAGCGGTGCCTTCATCCCGCCGCTGGTGGACGACGAGGACAGAGTGATATTCTGCGAGGGGAAGTACTGCGATGTCTGCCCCATGAGGAAACACTGCGACGCGAATTACGTGTTCATGATACTGAAGAAGTACGAAGACTCATGATGCCGCCGCCATCAACCATCTTTTCAGTAAAATTAATATTGGAGACCGATCCACTTCTCGTAGAAGTAATAACCATCGAACGCGATAAACGTGTTCGAGAAAAAAATTTATTCCAACCCGATGTGGTAATTCGAGGAGAAACTTTATTCGAGTGCAATTATTGTATCCGAGAACAAGTACAAGTTAAGGATGTATAGTGCATTCGAGATGTACCCATAATTGAGCACGGGGCATGAGTTCGAGGAAAGACGATACTTGAAAAAGAAGATAATATCCGAGAGGATGTTGCGGTCGGGTAAGCTATGGTGTTTCGAGGATATGTTATATTTGAGAATGGAGAAAACATCCGAGATGTTCTAAATATTCAGCATGTTTTTGATTTTCGAGGAATATAGACAATTAAGAATGTCGTATTTTTCCGAGATGAGATTTTAATCGAGCGTGCGATGGTATTTCGAGATGGCGAACGTTTGGAGACCGATGCGAGGCTTCGAGGAAGGCTGTAAGTCAAAGGAAAATTGTGAATCCGAGAAGGAGTCGTATTAGAACCAGATAAAAAATTTCGAGATGTCGCCTATGGTAGAGGTCGTTGCGAACCTGATACTTTGGGGCATCGTCCTGATATTTCTGGTCTATCTGATACTAGACATGCTACTCCTGCTGACGAGTTGCGATTGACCGTTTTTCCCTATCCCCCTTTTGAGGCGATAGTTGCACCACCAGACACGCCAGCAAGCACTCGAACTCGAATTTGATGAACTCTAAGTATGCCCTCAGTGTCTGCCAGACCCAGCAACCCTCCAGCTGACACAACGCACACTCCTCGTTGCACAAGTCCTCGCTTTCGAAGATGCAACCGTTCAACGATCGGGCAACACTGGCGATCTTGTTAGTTATCGTCCTGATCCTTTCTATGAACTCTTCTCTTTTCTTTTCTGGTAGTTTCTCAAGGTCTTCCTTTATTTTCGTGTAATTGCCGCAGAGACCTATGGTCTTAGGCAGTTCGATTCTCAGATGGTTGTAGTAGTCGATCCACCTGTCGAACTTATTGCGACAGAGCGGGCAAACAAATTCAACCATTTCCCACACCCCAGACTAATCGATTCTGGTTAGTCCCTCCAACAGACGTTCGACCATTTTCCTATCCAGTTTTAAGTATAGTTCTCCATCCTCGCTTTTAAGAGCCTCTGTCAGTTCCGATAACACTTCTAATATTCGTTCGAGAAAGCACCTACCCCATTCTTTGTAATATCCACATTCTTCGCAATTAATTCCAGATAACGGGCATTTACCACTTCTCATACTCGATCGCCTTTCACCCCAGTTCATACACATGTAGACCTGACCACGAGCATGGGTTCAGCCTCGTAGGTAGATATTATGCCTATCCCCATTTCGTGCACCTTTGCACCCAAGTTCAGTTTTGGATTGAGGAGTATAGAAACTATTACGTGAACTGGTAACTCCACAATTGCGTATGCCCAAAGTGCAACCTTTCTTCTTTCAATTAGTCGCTTTATTGTCCTTACTAGGTTTTTTCTGCCAAATTCAAGTATGATTGATTTTGCTCCGTTTTCCCAAGTTATGATTACATTGCACTTCAGACCGCTTATCTCCTTATCCCATTCTATCTTAGCATCATCTGGTATTTTGTGAAGTTTTTCAAGTAATGGATACACATGATTGAACGCTAGGCTATCGCTGAAGGATGTTAAAAAATCAATAATTGCTCCAAGTAGATCTTTCTTTTTTTCAGACACGGCTATTCACCGCCCCGATTGATGATGTACTCGGCGTATCTCCTGCTCACCCACAGTGCGACCAGAGCCTTGGCAAACACGTGTAAGCCCTTAATGATGCCGTGTCTGATGATGCAGTTTCTCAGGTACCTAACAACGTCCGTGAACAGAACCCTACGCACTCCAAAGATTTTTACAACGCAACACAAAAACTCCTTATTCCTCATCACCACTTTCCTCACCCCCCTCACCTATATGTGCCAATAGTTCTTGTGCAAGCTTCTTGGCTTCCTCCTTAGTTAGGAAGGATATCACTGGAAGGAAGGAATTTCTAGTATCGTGGAGCATGAGTACTATGATGTCTCCTTTATCGAATGGATCGAAGAATCCCATGCCCATTTTTTCCGAGTAGCCCACATAAACAGCGACTTCCCACTTTGCGTTGTCTGGAATCCCATGAACGCAACCATCCTCGTCGACTTTGTATATCCCCGTGTACAAATTGTGTTTTTTATACGGTTTTATTTTTTCAAGGAGTTCTTTCATCTATTCTTCACCCTCCTCTTCTTCCTCATCGTCATCCACTGGGCAAAAAGCGTCACAGGCTTCGTCGTCCTCGAAAACGAAGTCTTGCATGTTGTCGCACCACCCGACGCCACACTCACACGGAGCCTTCAAGAAAAATTCGCATTCGCCGCACGTCCGTTCCCTTTTCTTTTCACCCACGACCATCACCTCCTACACATGTATTCAAACATTAGTAGAACACGTCGCTTATGTAAAGGTAGATTATTCTCATTTTGCCCTCTGCGAACAGTTCCATCAGTTCTTGCAGTTTGTAGACCTTGCCCTCCTCTGGTCTGAAAGATAGCATGAAGATGAGAGCCTCGTCGCCAGCCCTCATTTTGATTTCAATCCTGTTCGCTGGTATTTCGTCGTCTAGAAGTGCGGATACCAATTTTGCGGTTGATTCGTGTCCTATAGCACTAATTATTTCCTTTCCAGCAAGCTTAGCTTGTTTGTAGTACCTGAAAGTTTCCTCTGGTGTCAGAGGCTCGATGTAGAAGTGGTACCAGCCTCGTTCTATTTCCAGCATGTTGAGGCTGAAGGCGTTAAGCAGGTAGAACTTACCCATTCCCACCACCACCACACCTTAGTGCAACGTTTAGATTTTTAAACTTATACATTTTTTGAGAAATTGATGGGGTGGTTGTGGATGGTCGACGGCAGGGTGAAGCAGTTGATCGTGGACAGGAGGCTCCACAAGAAGCTAAAAGAAATAGCGGCTAGGGAGGAAAAGAAACTGAAAGAATTAGTTGAAAAAATATTGTGGGACTGGGTGAAAAAATACGAGGAACAGGGAATTAAACGCAGGCGTCGTTAGCCGATTCTCTCTATCTCGTCCCTAATTTTCTTGAGCAGTCTCTTGGCGAAGCTTATGCACTCTTGGTCGTAATACGGGTCGCTGATTATTATCCCATCCTCGTCTATCACGCCGAGATCGACCAGCGGCGGATAGTAGTCTTCATGCCGTTCACTTTCCTTCAACGCCGATAGATACTTGTCTATTATCTTCAGAACAGTTTTAACGTTCACGAGATGGGTTTTTTCGCACATCGGCTCCCACCACGCACGGGTCACGGACGGCAGAAGCAAAAGTCCTCGTCCCAACACACTACATGTGTAGTAATTGGTACGCCTCTCTGGCACACCTTTCTACTAACATGTACAGCCCGTGTGCGTTGTAGACGGAGAAGTAAGGTTCCAGTCTGGATACGAGACCCTTTATTAGTTCAACTACCTCTGGTGATATGTTCGGGAACGATTCGAGCACCATATCAAGTAACTTAGTAAGAAGGTTCAGGTCGCTCTTTAGCACGGTAATTTTCAACTCAAGTTCTCGCTTCAAAAGCCTCAACTTCTCCTCACGCTGTATTTCCTCTTCTTTACGACGTAGGGATTCAAACGCGAGGTCTATCATCAAACAAACCAAGCCGCACAACCCCCCATACTACATGTGTAAGCACTAACAATCACAAACGGGATCTTCCAAAACCTTCCAGCAACACGCACAGAACCTAGCCCCGCAGTACAGGCACCTGAAAACCATTCCCCCGCACTTCTCACAGTGACCATCCGCCAGAGTGGATGTCGATTGACAGAACGGACAGTAGAGCATTCTTATGTGCGTCGCCGTGTTATCACATGTAATCCTAAACACCATCCTCATGCCTCATATCACCACACTCATGTACCATACATCGCGGCATGCCCTTTTTAATTCGTATAATCTCTCGTTCAACTTTACCTTTTCGCGTGCGATCTTGCAACTGGCACAGTCACCAGCGTCTAGGGGACAACTACTGCATATCTGATATAGTTCCCTAAGCCTTTTAACGGTGCTTAGTATTTCTGGTACGATCTTCTTGATGTCGTTTGGCATTACGCACGGTTTTTTGAAGTGCCGACATATTTTGCATGTGAGCGGGGAGAAGTGGCATTTGCGTTCGCCATCAATCGTTATCTGACAGCACCTCAGAGGTTCTGTCACAATGTACATGCAGTAGTTGATGGGGCAAGCCTTGCAAAACTTATACATTGATATTCGTCCGAGCGGGCATATCTTGCAAAAATTAAAGAGGAGTTCCGCTATCCTAGATAACGCCTTATATGGCATCTGTGATCACCATCGTCTAGAACGGATCCATGCCGTGATTCAGGCAGAGGCTGATCATTTTGTTTATTATGTTGTAAATTTCGTCCACGTCTTCCGTTCGCTTTACCCTGTTGTAGTGCTCCCTAAGTTTCTTCAGAACTGGCATCATGGACAGTTTGTAGCGGTACGCCTCTGCCTCGTCAACGTTGCCCTTTATATTGACGTACACGGAAAACACTACGTTCTCCGCGAAGAAAAGAACGTAGTACGCGATTTTTTCAAGTTTCTTCTTGTCCCTTAGCTTCCTGTCTAGGAACTCGAAAACGTCCACTGCGTCCACGAAGCCGCAGAACCGCCAGTAGAACCTGTTGCTCAACCCAGTTGTAATAATTTCATCTACCTCTCTCTCACTGACCGTGACCGTCACACCACTTGGGAGTATGAACTCGTAGTCCACGTCAATCACCCCTAAGTTTCTTAACCGCTAGGTTGATTATGTCTGGAACCTTCTCTGGAATCTTTATGTCAAGCTTCCCGCATATCGCTACGACGAAAAGAAGTTCGTTTATCGCGAACTCTGGGGTTATGCTACCCTCCATGAGCCTGACCTCAAGCTGGGCTAAATGGTTCTCTATCAGTTCTTTTAGGAAGTTCTTCTCGTAATCGGTAAGAGCCATACCCACACCACCCGTGTTATATTTCTACAAAAATCGATTAATAAATTAAACTGCGGTCTCCCGAAGTTGTGGGTGTTACTCAAAAATGAGTAACTACCCGAAAATGAGTATGGACGCATAAATATATATATGCTAGTGCAGAACTATACATATGGCGAGAAGAAAAAGAAAAAGAAAAAACACCACACGGGCGAAACCACCATGAGTGAGTGCACAGACACCACTTATAAAGGTACCCCCTCGTGCAAGAAGTGTCGGCATTATGGCAAGGAGTCATGTCCATACTTTGGTCTACCTGTAAGTCCGACTGATTTCCCATGCCCAGATTTTGAGCATAAAAACTGGCGTATTCCGAGAAAGGTTCGCTATTTCTTCAAGCATTACGATAATCTCGTATTATTCAAGAAGGTGATAGAGGAGAGGCTGGGTCTAGAGGCACACATAGTAAGGGGTAAGAGAAACTACCATTATCTCCTCGTGATCATACCGAAGGATAAGAAGATTTGGCTCGGCAGGTTTTACGCAAAGGCTAAGAACAACATACTAATCCTGTTCTACATAAAGAACTGGAGGAAGACTTGGAGACCGCTTTCAGTTTCGGATGTGGAGAGGCAACTTTCCGATGAGGCAATAATGAGTGTACTATCACGTTTAGGGGTTTCTGGTAAGGTAGTTAAGGTTCTAGGATGTCAGAAACCCCTTCTCCCAAAGATAAGAGAGATGCTAGCAAGAAAGAGGATAGAGTACCTTAACTACACGCATAAAGGGTTGTCAGTGTGTCTAAGGGCATTTTTTCAGCGTATTATTTGGAAAAAGGCTGGAAGACTTCGATATTGTCCAAGATGCGGACAGGGAAGAATCTTCCTTAAGTTCAGAAAAAGACCCACATGCCCATCGTGCGGCTACAGACCCTTCATGTCAAGGTGGCTGATGGAGCCGCCGATCTTGGGTACAGAAGCCGACTTATTTCTTCGACAAAAATAGCGTTAGCTTGGAGTATCTTTGTTGGTTTTTCCGTACTATTATTTTTAAAAGGGGTGGTCACCCAGAGTGGTGCCACATGTCACCCATAGTATTTTATTGCGGTAAAAGTATAGAAAGGTGCCCAAACGATTTGTGTTTTTGTCGTTTTATCTAAGGGGTAATACCATTGATCCCACGATCCCGTTATTATTTTACTCACACATGTGTTTTATACCCATTTGTGTGTTCATTATCTTATAATGAGCACTTGTCCGTGTGGACTTGTGGGCTTTTGGGGGTATTTTTGTTCGTTTGGTTTTTGGGCTTTGGTTTTGTTGTTTGTTTTATAAGGGAGGGGGCGGCGGGCAGAATTTTTCACAGGTGCCGCAGTTGCTATGTGGTGTGCCCAGCATATTACACATGTAGTCTAAAAAGTTTGGGGTATCTTACATGTGTAGTCTAGAACGTTACTTTAACCATTAAAGTCCACGTAGGCTATATGCACACACAGCGGCACCCGAATTCTACCGTAGACTCTACAGTAGAAGTGCACATGTATTCCAATTTCCGATATTACCCCTTTCCCTTCTTTTTACTACATGTGTACGTCATGCCCACGTTCACAC
>Ga0190313_1000132_pt1 | contig 48478 bp, 34 predicted proteins | sample 4870071011_MG_FD_169989 | JGI IMG/M metagenome (GOLD analysis project Ga0190313, IMG submission 169989) | Hydrothermal vent sediment bacterial communities from Southern Trench, Guaymas Basin, Mexico - 4870-07-10-11_MG | ecosystem: Environmental > Aquatic > Marine > Hydrothermal vents > Sediment ... | reverse complement strand
TCTTTGGGGATATAGTATAATCCATATCATCCAATTCCTGTATCGTTGTAGCGAACGCTGTTATGCTATCATTTACAGTTATGTTGGTTTCTACGAAATAAACTAACCTATTAATAAACTCTTCAATAGTTTTAGCACCATATAACTTTATTTCAGCATAGGTTAACTTTCTGTGTTTAAAGCTGTGATTAAGTTTAACTCGCATAATCCCCAGTTTAATCCTATGCCAAATATATTTAATAGCATAAGTTAGTTTACTTGGAAATGATTTAGCATCTTTACCTTCCAATATTTCAATATACATTTAAGATCCTCCTTTACATTTTCTATGATGATATGTCATGTAATTTACATTAGATAAATATCCATATTTTTTTAATTGTTTAGTTTCAATGTGAGATAATTCAACCACCATATTATCTGGTTTAGAAATAAGTTTACCACAATGAGTACACTTGTAAGTATCTCGCATATATAGTATAGCATAATCTTGAGTAGAAATCAATTCTTCGGTGTAATTGTTTATTACATAATTAACTGCTTCTATGGCTTCTTGTATCTTAAGCCAATATTCTTCAGATACTAAATTTAAATATTTATTTGGTAAACTATATATCTTATCTAAAATTACATTGAATACCATAAACTTGTGAAATAGTACATCATAATCAAAACGAGATATTACAAGTACAAAGAATAGATACTTAGCTAAACTAAACATTCCACTATTTTCAGAAATTAAAGCTGAAGATAGTGTAGTGTGGTGAATACCTAACCATAGGGTAGATAAACTATTGAAATCTTTTCTAAGTATAACTTTAACATATCTACGCAATCTTACTTCTGAAATATCATGCAAGTTCTTTTTCTCTTTATAATCCTTAATAATGTTATGGATGTTCATAATGTATTTCTCTATTAAACTGTAAACATTTAGCGGATCAACCACCTTATTCTGTATTAAATGAATGTTGTATGCCCATATATATACCATACCAATTAACATGTATTTCTCATATTTTAATCGTTTTACCTCATTCAACGCATGTAGCTCTTTTAAAAAATTATGATACTTGGCTAATTTAGTTGTGGTAATATCGATAGAATTAAGTTGTGAGTTTACTAAATACTTATCATGAAATACATCAGCCATACCTAACATTATATATGGTTGATTTACCATCATTTCTTTCAATGCTCTAATTACAGTATTTCCTATAGTAGCAAATAACATTTCCATTCTATTCAATTGTTTATTATCTTGTTGCATTAGTTTGTAAATTCGATAATAAACATTTAATACGGGCTGATGTGTAGATGTTACAATATACAACACTTGTAGTTTTAAAGATAACACATACATCTTATATTCCAAAGGTAAATCAATAAATTTTTTACGGTAAATAATCTTATCAAGCTTTACGTCTTTGGCTAATGGTAAATCTTGTTTGTTAAGTACATGCATGACGTTACTATCTTGTAAATAAGATAAAATAAATTTTAGATAAGACTCACCTGTCAATACAGTATATTTATCATAATATTTACCAATAGATATATCTCCAAACTTATGATAATCGATTATGTATTCCATAATCTTTTTTACTGATCTTTTTCGAGTTTGAGATATATCAATTATTAGATAGCCTGAGGAATATAAATCCCACAATTCCCATAATGTTAACTTTGCTACTTTATACATTTTTATCCTCCGTTTAACTATAATAGCTCACTTAAATTTGCAATATAGCTCCGTTCTACTTTATTCAAATATATTACTGCAACTTTAGCATCATCTCGTAATTTAGATAATGCATAAATTAAACCATTGTCAAATTTACTAAGATATGGTGAATCTATTTGATTAGGGTCACCCATAACAATAATCTTACTATTTTCACCAACACGTGAAATAATAGATTTCATTTCTAACCTTGTAGTGTTCTGTGCCTCATCAATTAGAATTACACTATCACTTAAAGTCCTTCCTCTTAAATAAGTAAATAATCCTAACTTAATAGTTCCATTATTGATCATTGTTTGGTAATCATCTCCCAAAATATAATCCAATGAATCATAATAAGAACTATACCATGGATCCATCTTATCATCAAGATCACCTGGCAAGAATCCAATACTATTATATTTATTACCAGCCAAAGGCACAATAGATCGAGCAAGGAATAACCTCTTATGTTTTTTAAGTTCAAGTAACCGTAATGCAGCTGCAACTGAAACTAAAGTTTTTCCACTACCAGTTGAGCCAACAACAAAAACTAAATCAATATCAAAATCAGTAATAGCATCCATTAAAAATACCTGTTCAACATTTCGAGCTTTAATAGATTTGACACCTATTTTAGTTCTCAATTTATAGAACATTTTATTTCTATATTTTACCAATATGTTTCTATTTGGTCCTATAGTGAAATATGTATTAGGGTTAAATTTATTTATATCGTAAGGACTAACAGCAATACCATTAGAAAACAATGTATCAATAAACTCTTTTTTATTTACCTCAGGTAAATCAAGATAATGATCAATAGTATGAGATATATTATATGTGATTTCAGAACCTATAGAGTTTGTATAATCTAAAGTAGAAAATCCTTTTATATCAGCTTTCAATCTTAGGTTAACATCTTTAGTTACTAAAACTACAGATTTATTAGGTTTAACTTTCTTAGTTATAAATTTCATAAATTCTAAAATAGTGTCATCAACATAATTAGATGAGACATTATAGCCTGAATGAAATACCCGAAGCAAGCCATGATGTTTACCAAGTTTAACTCCATCATTAAGATTACCTTTAATTCTTAGACTTTCAAGTTTTCTGATTACACTTCGAGCATTTCTTGACAACATACTATTGCCTGATTTAAATTTATCAAGTTCTTCAATTATTTGAATTGGCAAATAAATATCTGACGAACCATAATTAAATAAACTATCAGGATCATCTAACAATACATTGGTATCTAATACATAAATATCTGACATAATGTCTCCTTAGGTATGTAATAAAGAATAAAATAATTGTGAATATTCGACAGGCGATAACCATACAAATACAATATTATTCATAATGGGCTCAGGTATTTCATTAATTAGCCTCTTACATACCTTAACGATATCATTCACATTGCACAATTCACAAGAATTATTAAAATCAAAATCAATAGTAATTTTTAATCGTGTATCTGATGGTTCAATATGATCCCTTATTGTTTTAATATAATCTGGTAATTCATAAAATTTTTCTAACGAATTACATAAAATAAACATACATAGCCTCCAATGTTAATTTATGCTCCTATAAGTTTATGAAACAGCTTTCTAATATCATCTTCATCCTGTTTATCAAAATAAATTTCAGATTCCATTACAATATAATTTGACAACATGGGAAAATATTCATCAAATAAAGTTTCAAACGCAATTTTACCTTTCATATATTGAAAGCGTTTTTGATTAGTGTAAAACTTTATCGACATATACTCGTAATATTCATCAGCTACTTTATATTGGATATCAGGTACAATTGGCATAAATACTTTAATTATAGCCTTAGCCAACTTATGTTGGCTGCTTCTAAATTCATTTGATAATGATATGAATTTAAACATATCTTGATTAAACCCCATAGTTTACCTCCTATATAAATATAACTGCATCTTCAATAGCAGAGGTTTTACTTTGAACTAAATCAAATAATTCTTGAGTAATTACAAGTCGAATAACTGACGTAATTTGATCCCAGTTTGAAATAATCTCATTAGCCTCCTCATCATTAAGATCCATAAACATGGTCTTATCCAATGCACCGACATTTAAAGTAATACTATTCATGGCATAGCCTCCCTATAAAATTATACTATATTATCGGAATAAAACATATATAACTTTAGCTTTTTTGTATTTATTTTTTATAATAAAAGTTGGCACGCTTTTTGCTATATATAATTAAATAATTTTTAGGAGGTTTTTTATGAGGGTTAATTTCCTTAATGAGTATCTTAATGAGTATCTTGATGGGTTAATGGATCAGGATATTGCAGTGTCAAGTTCCTCAACCTATGATTTAAAGATGGTTACCTTTGATAACTCTATCAGATTTTTTATGAAACTACCTGATAACTCTAAGCCTGATTTTGAATTAGATACTGAAACCAATAGGCTTATAGTCAAATTGGATAACAACAAAAAGATAAGTATTATTCTATCCTATTACTTTAAGCCTACGGAATATTCCGAACCTTCCATTAATTTGGATGATGGAATCTATGTAGTTACATTTAAAAAGAAAGAAGACATTACCCCTAAAATTAAAAAACTAAAAGTGAATTAATGAATAAAGGAGGCGAAAGCCTCCTTTATTTGTGTCAAAATATACCACCCTATATAATTAACTAAGCCAAAATGACACAGTACTTAACTATAACTATATCAAACTGATACAGTTATACCTGATAAATATTTCTAAGTTCATTTGATTTATAGGATGCAGGTAAAACTTCTGCCGTATATATTCTAAGTTTTCGTTCTCTATTCAATTTTTTCATGTTATATTCATTCATTTTACGAGCATCTTCAAATTGATCAGTACCGATACCTGTAGCTTCATTATACGGTCTAAATGATCTTTTAGGTGTAATAGCTTGAACTGCTAAAAAACCTAAAGCAACTAAACCTAAACCTTGTTTGCTTCGTCTCCAGGTTAAACCAGTATCCAAACCCATCAATGATTTCCTTATAGGAGCTAATGCTCTCAATATAGGTTTATCATATCTTAATTTAGATGTTATCATATGATCAATAGGATGGTCTTCCATATATTTAATTAAATGGTCTGTAGCTTTTGCAGCTCTAATCTGGTCATGATATTCTTTAGAATCTAATAATGATTGAGACATTCTATTAGTATGTAAGAACTTACCTAAGGTGCCAAATAAAGGTGTGCTTTCTTTTGCTATAGTTAACATGTTTAAAGTGTCAACATTAATATCACCTTCAACTGCACCTTTATTAGTAATATAATCATATGCACGTTTAAACGTTTCACCTAAAGTAACTTGCTTAAATTTACCGTGACTCAACGGTTCATTCCGAATTTGAACTCCCATAACTTCAGATATAGAAGTAAGCATTGCATGAGCGTCAGTGAACAACTCATTTTCAGACCAGCGGTTACCTCCTATAGTGTTATCTTTAATCGGTTTTATATATGATTTGAAATTAAGACCTTCTGATATTTCTTTTAATGTTGTAATCATTTCATTTACTTTCGCTTTACCTTTATGTTTTTCAAGTTGTCCAATGACAGTACTAATCCGTTCATTACCTACAACATCATCTAAAATTTCAGGAGTATCAGAAAATGCTCGCTTTAATATTTCAGTTGAAACTTTCACATCACCATTCATGAAATGTTCAATCTCTTCAGGATTCATTTTACCTGCAATAATATTATTTATATCATCACTTATGCTCTCAGCTACAGATAACGGAATACCATGTTTAGAACTAATAACCTTCTGTTCAATATTTCCCAACCACATACTTAAATATCTACGAACGCCTTTAGTATTTATTTTTTCAGGGGTTGAAGATAATTGTAAAAGCTTTGATATCTCCTCAGGTTTATTTAATATTTTGTATCTATTTACAATATTAACTTCTTTATTGATTCTATTGTTAATTGTGTTTTTAAAACCAAGAATTTCATCAGCACTATCCAATAACATTTCAAGTTTTTGGTGAGCTGGAAATACTTCAGGCGTATCTATCTTCACCATTTGACCTGTATAGAATTTATCTAAATCTACAGGAGTGCCATCTGAAGCAGATAGGGTTAATAGCTTTTTTAAATGCTCATCAAATGATGAGGATTTAACTCCACTATTAGTATAAAATTGTTTACGTAAATCTTTATCTATGTTAGGGTTATTAATCAATACTTTTAAAGTTTTACGATCAAGTTCTGATTTAGAATAACCTAATTGATCTGCAACTTTATTAGCAATCTTTTTAGCAATGTCAGGTCTATTATTCTTATATATTTTTTTAATATAATCATCTAAATTCATTAAAGTGTAGGCACCATTCTGTTTATGTATTTCATCTTTTAATACATCGCCATATTTAGTAAATAGCTCAGTATTATAAAATTCAATTTTATCCTGAACATCATTGCTAACTTTAACTATATTATCAATAATTGCAGATTCAGCAGTTTGAGATATAGCAGAACTATCACTTGACCGAGCATATAATCTTAATATAGCATCTAAATTACGTGATTTAAGATATCTACGTGACGGATCATAAAACTCTTTTATATTCTCCATACCTTTAAGTTTTTCCTTAGGCACAGTATGAATAAATTCATTAAACTCAGATATAAACGAAGCAATAGTTGCATCATCTGCAGTGATGGGTAGCTCTCTCAATTTAGCAGCAAGCACTCTCTTGCCTTCGTATTCTATCGATGAATCTTTCAATAACGATTGCATTTCTTTTATAAATCCACTAACATCTTTAGTTGCATTAAGCTCCATAGTAATACCAATCATATCACTATCAAAGTCAAGTTTATGTACTGTATTCAATTCATCACTACCAATATAGTGTATATTGTTTAATGCTAAATCACTAAGCAATTTAGTCGTTTTAGTGTCAACATTAATTTTATCAAATATTGGGGTTTTACTATTTATACGAGTTGCAACTTCATTAACATTGAGAACCTTACCATCAAGTACCTCTAAAGGTATATCCGCATTAACTAAATATTTATCAAGTACTTTATTTAATTTTGAATTAAGTTTAGTTTTCATTTCAGTATTAATACCAGCATCTATACCTTTCACTAACGCAGTACTATCTATAACACCTACTGTACCCGAAGCCCATACCGATTCTTCAATAGACGGTTCACGTAATATGTTACTACTCAAATTATTATAATATAATTTACGCAATAATTTTCTACCTTGACTTGTGCCGTTTAATTCTTTAAAAGCTTTACTATAAACTTTATCTTCAGCCGCATATTTATTAAATTGATCAATTGTAAGTAATACATTATTTGCTGCCAAATCATTTGCATTAGTATAGTCCAAAATAGCTGTTCTAAATTTACGTCTAAAATCTACATCACCAAACACATTACCATGTAATTCATTTACAATAGATTTATATACTTTATTAACGTCACCTTTAAGAATACCTGCATCTTTATATTCTTTAAGTCGAGTTTTAAGTTTTTCACCATATAGTTGTTCAAATATAATTTTAGATTGATCATTTAACGATTTAGCTATGGTGTCCAAAAAACTATGTTTAGGTATTGCAGTTCCATTTATAGATGCCAATGATGAATTAAAACTTAAACCTTTCTTTTTACCTTGAGACATATCAACAAATCGTTTCATTGCAGTATGCCAAAGGTTACCCATATCATATGTAGTTCCCTTTATCTTCTTTAATACTGAATACATATAACTTATAACGTCAACATATGAACTATTTAATTTAACTTCACCTGTATTAACCTTATCTAAAATATCTTGTAAATTACTCAACTGAGAAGCATAGCTAACATAAGCAGTAGTCAATGATAGATAATCGACAATAGCAGAATTACGCAATCTAAAATCTCTATTCTTAGCATTAATGTCACTAACAAACATTGATTCAGACATAAACTTAGTTATGTCCTTAGGAATAAGAATAGCAGAATCACTGTCACCCATGTATTTTAATTGACCTTTATATTCTACAGTTTTATTAAAGTTAAGGGTTATTTCATCCATAGCCTCTTTCATTTTAATAGATAGATTTCTTGCTTCTTTATATAAATCTCTTTGTTTCTTACCTTTAACAGCTTTACTTGCGACATTAGGATCTAAACCTTTGGTTGCCGATAGTACTTTATTAATATCATTAAATACATCTTTAATTGTATTATTTTTAGCTACAGGTAAAGCATAATACGTTGCCATAGATCCATCAGCATTAGGTACTTCATATTTAACACCAATATTTATTAACTTATTGTGGATATTACTTATTAGATCAACCACCTTCTCTTTATCCTTAGGTGAAGCTATAGTAGATAGTTTACGTAAATAATTATCTAATTCACTAATACCTACACTGTCAAGGTCTAAACCTTCTGATAGAAATGATTTGATATCATAGGCATCGTGATCTTTGACATTTTTTTTAATAATTTGTAGTATATCTTGAATGTCCCCGTATATTGATTTTCTTTCAGAGTCAGCTTTAGCATACAACGCCCTAAATGCATTAGTTGTCGCTCCATTATATTTTTTAAAAAATGAAGTTAACACTCTACCTTTAACCACCTGATTAATGTTAGGTGCTAACATAGTTTCTAATAAATTATATCCCGTTTGTTCATTTCTTAAATTCCAATTAGATAAACCTAAAGCAACAAGATCTTGCCTACCTGATCGATAAGCAAATGCCATGTTATATAAATTAGTTTTGACACCTCGAGTAGATGCTGGATTTGAACTAAACCCATGCAATAAATTTATAGTAGGATTGACCCCAAAGTTATGTTCCATATTTGTATTCACCACTGCAACATTAGAAAAAATATCTTTAAAACCAATTATTTTTTGTTTTTCATTTTCAGTAGTTTTAAGTAGATATTTATCTAACCAACTGCCTTTTAAATTATTATACACAACTCGTTTATCTGAATTGGCTACGATTTCAGTTAATAGTAAACCATAAGCTTCAATTACATTATTAGTTGATTTAATATTACCCTTTATATTTATTTGAAATTTAGCTTTATCATACATCATATCCGAGATTTTATCATACTTTAATTTCTTTATTAAAGCTTTTAATTGATTAGCTTTTTCTATATCTCCTTTATATTTATAAGATTGTTCTAATTTCCCACCTATCTCTTTAATGTTTTGTAATTTTTGTTTTACAAATTCAGTAACTTCTTCTTCGTTTTGATTAAACTTTAAAGTATCTAATTCAGATACAAGCATACCATATAATAACGGAGCTACATTAGATTGTACTTTAGTAAATGGAATATGTTCAACAACATCTGACGTGACACCATACATACTTTTCATTTCAGATTCAGTAATAGGGACAACCACGCCTTTACTAAATGGCGTAATAACTTTCTGAATTGGTCCCATTGTTTTACCTTTTCTTTTAAAATTAGGAGTAAACATGTAATCTTGGAATTGTTCATTTTGGGTTGACATTAATTTAAAAAATAAACTACCATCAACCTCATTTGATAATTTATTATATAATCTATATTTATCTTTAAAGCTTAATTTATTTGGATTAAATACCTTGGTGATATTTAACTTATTTAAAATTTCATTCTTTGTATATAGTTCAGGATTCAAGGCTAATAATTTAGACATTGAATCTTGAGATAAATTAACTGGAGTTTCAGTTGCAATAGAATATGCCAAATTATAAAACCCAGCTAATCCAAATTTAGGCGTATTCCAAATAGATTTTAATTTAATTCGAGGAAACAAATCATCTATAAATGTCATTGCATTATATACGTTACCTGATTCGGCTAAAGTTCGCATTAATGTTGTTTGCTTTTCCTTAGGTAAAGAACGCATTATGTAACTTAATTTGTCTATATAATTATGTTTTACCAAAGATTGTAAAGTTATTAACTGTTTATGTTTAAATTTTATGTAACCATTAATATCACCTTTAGCTTTGATATGCTCAGGTAAAGTAGCATAAGTTGTAGATAACTGAGATATATAATCATATATATCCTGATATGCCATTTTATTTGGCTTCTTTCTTTTTTTCATTTTCTCAAATATTTCAAAATAGGTAGCAAGCATTTCATTTTTATGTGTGTCACTAATATCCAACATAGTATCAGGTTTAACATTAACATTCAGTCTATTCACTGGTATAGTTTTAATAGTTTTAGTTTTCCTGGATAGAAATATATCAGGATCACTTTTTATGGTTAAACTGTCTGTATATAATTTCTTAATAGTATCAAAAAACAAGGGATTAGATTTGTTCTCAACACCATATATTAAACCATCATTATATAAATTATCATTAAATACAACAGTAGATCTTAATTTCATTAGAGCTGTATGATCAGTAACAGATTGCAATCCTGAATATTCTTGTATATAACTTGCAGTATAATTACGAATAGCATCAGCTGCATTTTGCTGTTCTAATGCATGGATACCTATAAAGAAACCAAACTTACGTCTATCAAGTTTGGTATGCTTTTGAGTAATATTACTTACACGAGCAGCCAATAAATATTGACGAATATTTTTTTGATACGGTGTAAGATTTCCAAATCCAAGTAAATCATATATGACACCATTTCCTGTAGCCATATTTCCTTTTAATGATGAATTTAAAGAACTCAAATATACATTAATAGGCATAGCTATATCCCCACCTAAGGGATTGCGAATAATGACATTCGGTATATCTTTTTTATTTATAGAGTTATTAAACTGATCAGTTATAGTATTAAGTATCTTTAAATATTGAGAATATGATTCAGCCTTAGTTAAAGAATTACCCAACATTTCTGATTTATATTTATTTATCTGGTTAAGTAATTCATTCTTTGTTGATGAGTTTAATGCACCATTTGCATGGACTAAATGTAACATTTTCTTTACGGTTTCTAATACTGAATTTCTCCTACTAAAATCATATATCTTTCCAATATTTACACTATTCTTACTATAAAAATCCATAAACGGTACAGTTTTATTTAAGCGTGGATATTTTTCATAATCCTCATATCTCAATAAAGTAGAATCGAGCACCCGTTGAACTTCTGAAGTAACTTTAGATATAGCAGCTCTTGGACTCGAACTTTCAGTAATTGAAGGCGACTCAATAACATTTGTCAATCTATTAAGAACTCTGTTAGCTTTAAGTAATTCTGAAACTTTAACATTTTCTAAAATAATACTATCAGAAGTAGCTGTAATATTTTTTATTATATTGGTGTCTCTATATACATTACCATTATAATAAATTAAACTCTCATTACCCTTAATAACTATCTTAGGATATTTAATATCATATTGTAACATATTAAATCTTTTATCTACAGCTTTACCGTTAATCCGTAATTTATATCCCTCAATACCATCATCAATTATTTCATAATTAAAGTCAGCTTTATAACTAATAGCTTCATTAAGATTCTTCACTATAGTAGCGCCAATAGAATTAACTTCTCCAGTATTTGAATATCCATGTTCCTTGGGGAATTTGATGTGATTAGTATAATCTATTCCAGGAATTTGAAATTTATGTTTTATTATGTCATCCAACACACTTTTGGTTATAACGACAACATTATCAATAGCACCTATGTTTCTCTTAACATAAGCGTAACTTACTTTGGGTTTATGTTTCTTCACAAGTTTAGTTCTAACATTTTTTAAGTACTCATCTAACTCATGCCTATGTAAATCCAAATAATGTTTAGCTTTAGTATTCAGTGCAAACTTGGCTGAACTATCTATTTTAAAATATTTTTTATTGCTATATAATTTATTAGAAACTAAAGTTTTAATATATTCAGAATTTTGAATTAAATTATTAGAGGTATATACCCCAAACATTCCATATCCATAATATAGTGAGGTACCAATAAGAAAAGACCCCGATAACCAATTAAACAATCTAAAATCACTCGATTGCTCAAGCTGATCATCTGACATACTATAATTAAATCTACTACGATTCGATGTATATCCCTGCGGAGTCATTGAGTTAGATAAATTCATAAATTACCTCACAAACACATTAATAATAACGCCATCAGATAAAAGATTATAACCTGTAACTTCACTATTAGGCATAAAATCATTTACCTGTTGAATTATATTGTTCACGTTAGATCCCATATAATCAGCATGTTGATCAAAAGATCCAATAGTTACTGGTGAAAATTGCATTTTATATAATTGAGAATTAAACCCTAATCCTATATTTCTTGCATTCAATGCTTCGTTATTTAGTGATTGATATTCTATATCTTTTAAATCTGCTTCAGGTGAATAACCTAACCAATTCTCAGGCGCTTGAGTTTGATTTTCAACTGTAGCATTAAACTGTTGTACATCTTCGTAATTTAATTGTCCCCATGCCTTTTTCAATATTAACGATTCCATATAAGGAACATATTTTAATATTCGTTTTTGTTTATTTGGATCAGTTTCCATTAAAAAATCTTTCATATATGGTTTATCTTCAGATGGAACTGAATGTAATAAATCCTCAATAGGATATTGAGTCTCCAAATCTGAATTAACTATATTATAAATATTAAAAGAATTTCTCTTCACTATTGAGGGATTAATCTTAGCTAACATTTTATTTTTTTGATACTCGTACATTTGTTTTTGTAATTCTATATTGTATGATTTATCTCGTATTGTTGGAATAATTGCCCTTCCAGTTATAGCATTAATAGCATTTAATGATGACGCAGCACCTGCCATAACTAAACCTGCAGAATTTCCATATAATAATTTACCAACTATAAATTTATTTATACCTTGAACTATAGGTCTATCATCCCCAACAGCAGAATAAATTTCAGGCATAATAAAAGATTGAACTGGAGTTTCCCACAACTTCATATTAGGTCCAAATACTCTTTTACTTTTATATTGTGATAAGGCATCCGCATTATTGATTAATTTAGTGCTAATAATATCAGTACTTCCAGTTGCCTCTGTCCATAAATTACTTTGCTTAAATTCCACTTTATTAACTACAGCATTATGTTGTTCTAAAATTGTAAAATATTTTTCAGTTTCCTCTGGAGACAATAAATTATATTTAACTTTCGATTTTAATATCTTGTCTAAATTATAAAATTCTTTAGAATACGGAGCCACATCCGCAACGATAGCAAACCTATCAAGCAATGAATACATGTTAGCTAAACTTACATTAGGGTTTTTTACTAATCGAGGTAATTGATGTTTGATATTATTTATAACCACATGCAATTTAGTAACATCTTGAGTATATAATTCAGAATTGGGTTGAACATCCTTAACTACAGATTCACCAGTATCCAAATTAACTACCTTGACTTTTACTATCTTATTAGTAACACTTGCCAATGCAGTTGCTTGATGATACTCAGCTGAATTAATAAAGTTTTGAATAGTACTTCTATATTTATCCTCAGGTAATACATAAACTTTATATGGCGTACGTCCTATAGTTATATCTGATGTAGCTATAACATTATGAGCAGCATCATAATCAACATGATTTATTTTACTTTCAAAGCCACTATTAAAGGCATCAGAATATAACTGATTAACTAATTTAGTTTTTAACATATATGCTTTCATTTTATTTTCAGTTGATGTAGATTCCATACCTAAAATTTCTGCGGTAGATTCCTGGACAGGCATTCCCATAAAATTAATATCTAATGGAGGATCATAGTGTACATCGTGAGTAGCTAAATAGCCCCAACCAGGTAATCTCAATTCACCTTTAGAAACTTTAACGAAAGGATCTCCAGTTTTAAAATTAATATAATTGCCAATACCTGGCATCCAATCAGGCATATTATTTCTTAATGGGTTTATTTTACGATAATCATATTTATGCTTAGGCATCAATCGACGTATATACTCACTCATACCAAATAAACCACCAAGATTTTGATCCCAAAAAGATCGTCTTGCAGAATAAGCATAACTTGAATTATCATACTCAGGTTGCATCATATTAAGTTGCTCACCTGGTAAACCTAAGGAAGAAGTAATTGCAGTTCCTGCTAAGAATCCACGCAAACCCAACATTTCCTTTGAATAATACATAGCATCTGATGCTCTGCTTAGTAAATTATTAGGAGCTTCAATATTAGCCATGGGTATAGTACTTGTGCTAACTGGACTGTACCCTGAATTAAAAATTAAAGATGATTCTAAATTATCCTGAGAAATAGCTGGTGCCAGTCCCGATGAACCTGCAGCTAAATCAATAGACATAGCCATATCATCTTTTGAACTTAAGCTACCACCTACTGACATTCCATCTGAGGAACTAACAGCATTAACTTCTCTTGCTAATTTTGCAACATCATACATTTGCTTCGCCCCTACAGACAAAGCACTACCTATAAAAGGCAAAGATTCAAAATAACCACCAGTATAAGGATAAGGTCGAGTTGTCATGTTGCGTTCAGCAACCCCAATTGGATTTATTATATTATCTATCATATTAAGTTGACCCATATAATCAGGGGTATTCTTATATTCATTTATGACTTGATTGTACCAACTTGGTTCAAAATGATCTATCTTATCTCCCCAAAAATAAGAAGCACTTAATTCCCAAAATCTACCTTTACGTATAGGTACTTGTTTCTTACCTGTATATTCATCGATTAACTCGTCACGAGATTTAGAAATATCAAAGGCATTAAGCATACCTAAAGGTCCACCACCAGCCAATATAGACACACCTGCACCAATCACACCACCTAACGCAGCACCAGAAGATCCGCCCAATTTCATTCCAACTGCTGGACCTATTAAATACGGCAATACACCTCTTGCTATCCCTGATGCAGGTGAATTTATAATACCAGGCATTACATTCTCGGCAGCTTTAAATACTTGAGTTAATTGAGTAGAGTCATAAATATTTTGAATTGACAATCTACTTTTAGCTAATATACCAGCACCAAATGTAGTTAAACCATCACCTAAGGAAGTATCATCAAATGCAGGTATAGCATCAATTGCTCGATCCAACACATTATAACCAAGATACATTCCAAGTAAAGGCATGACTTTATATTTAGTTATGGCGTGTAAATAAGTTGTTACATTACGGGTATATTTGTCATCAATACCCATATGTACAAAGGATGCCACGTTGTTGATTGCTGCAAGTGAACTTTTCATTGCCAAACCCATAGTGGTTAATACGTTATCATTAGGGTTGAAAATAGCATCTGACATTCTAAAACTAACATCCCCAACGCCAGGTTTACTCATAGAAGAGGCTACCATATATGAATTAACAGATTTAGCATAGTTAGGTACTGAAATATATGGATTTCTACCCCAACCCTTATACCATGGAAAAGCAGAATCTAACCACGATGTATAATCAGATTGAGTTAACTTTTCACCTGAACTTAATGTAAATCCATTTGCTTTAAAATCATAGATATCTTTGAGCACAGATATCATTGAGTTAGCATTAGCCCCATCTCTTAATTTAGAATATAATTTATAATTAAATAACCCAGACTTGGCTGTAATATCAAAAGGATTATCATTATATGCAAATTTAGTTAGAGCTGAAGATAGTTGTTTACCTATAGTTGTATCTGATGTCATAACGTCACGTAACACTAAAGATCTTGCACCCATAACAGATCCCATATTATGATTACCTTTTATGAGAACATCATCTATATCAAAATTACCATACTTTAATGCAGATAATACTGTAACAGTCTCATCATTAAATTTAATATAACGAGATAGTTGTGTTTGATTATTTAATAGTTTAGTAGCATACTCTCGCATAAACTTAGTATCAGTAACACGCAAACTATCCATATTAGGAGTAGAGATAAAATCACCATACATAAACTTCATAAATGAATTAATCGAAGTTTCATCCAACCCAGTTTCACTAAATATGTCTGTAAGTTGATTTAAATTAGTACCTTTATCAAATGCAGATTTACTTAAATCATATAACGATAAAGTATGATCAAAAGTAAACTTATCGAGGTTATCTTTATATAATTTAGCAAGACCTGATAATACGGTACTATTATTATTTAATTCAACATCTATATTTACAGGATTTAATAAGGTTTTTATTTTAGCTTCATTAGTTAATACACTTCTAAAGTTAGGATAAAATTCATTTGAATCATAATATCGCTTACTCTTATTCATAACAAGTTCAAACTCAGACATATTAGGTGATGTGTGAATTTTAATTGCTTGTAAAGCTTTACTAAATGCAGATTCAAAAGGTCCTACTTTTTTACGCTTGGTTAAATAATTATCATCAAACTCACTAATAATTTGTGATCTTAACACACCTGACGTTTTTAATTTACTAAAATTAATATAAGAATTTAAATCTCGTAAATCACCTGTGGTCGCATATAAGCTACCAAATCTATAAAGACGATCAACATCACCAGCCATATACATATGACTACCCATATTAATTAATGCAGTATGTTCTGGTAAATGAACAATACCTGAATCTAACGCATTAATGAATTTATATGTTTGTATATGTTCCTCAGGAAATAGATTAGACACGTGCTTGGTTAGTTTATTATATTCAGTTCTAAGGTTAGAATCTTTAGTAGCCAACGTTAAATTGTCAACATTATCTTGGGTGGGAATACCAAACAGTGCATTAATTTTTTCTTTTACTGTTTTAAAATGACGGGGATCTGGTCGCATACCTAACGCAATCCCACTACCACCAACGACAACATCAATTGAATCATACGATTTTAAAAGTTTAGGTTTAAAATATGTATCTAAACTAAACATATCCCAAATAGGCTTACCGCCAACCCTAATTATACTTGAAGCAGTTTTAAACGCATTATACATAATTACATTAGGGTTAAACATTTTTAAATCAATATAACTATCACCATATTTTAATAGATACGGATCAGATATGGAATGAATTGATCTTTTTTTATCACCTCTTACATAATCTAAAGGTTCAGTTTTAAATAAATTTTTAAAATTTGCTGCATTATATTTTGAAGTTGGATGTTTCATTAAGGGATCTAACTCGGCTTCAGTTAATTTATGTAATACCGAATCTACTGAAATCTTACCATCAGTTTTTAATCTACTCAATTTAGCCTGTATTATGTCTAACATAGACCAATTCTTCATATGTTCTTTAACATAAATTTTTGATTTTGTATTTTGATGAGATTTAAAAGAAGCTACAAATTTACGAGTCTTTTTAAATGAATTACTTATTGATTTAAATAACATAGATGAAAATTTACCAGTAGAAGATACCCCAATAGACTTAGCTTCTCGCATAGCCTCCCGATAAGCATAAGCTTGTTTCATAACGAACATACTAAATTTAGCACTTTTACTAACAATATGGTGTGCTATATATGGGTTAGTACTAATAGCTGTTTTTAATTTAGATTTAACATGACCTACCAATTTACCACCTAATTTACCAGCCATAGGAAACAATGATCCCGTAACACTATACATTGCATAATCAATAAGAGTTTCGCCTGCAGTCATCGATTGTTTTTTATCAATAATACTAACAAGTGCCATAGATGGTAAAAATTTAGCATAAGAATAAACAGAACTATACATTCGAGATTGGACTATACGTGATGCTCCATATAGTTTTTTATATTTATCATATACTGGTTTATTAATTGATTTCTGAAATAAATATCCTGCACGCTCAGGATCACCATATAATTTACGTGCTACTTTCATTTGAGATTCATGGAATCGTCTAATTTTAGTAAAAACATTTCCCACCCTACTCATAGAAGCACGTTTAGCTACAATGTCTGTTAATTTATAGTTTCGGGTAACCTTACTAACTTGAGTTAATGCTTGCACTGTTTTATTTCTACGAATAGCAGCTATCATCGCAGGATCTACTTTAAACTTAGATAAGGTGTCACCTTTTAATAAACCACCAACCGTTCTTTCGACAGCCCGTCCAAGACCAGAATTTAACGCTTTAGCACCTGCAGATACAACAGCACCTGCTACATTATACATTAACATAGTAGATGCTATACTTCCCATTGTACCTAAAATAGATTTCTTACGAGTAGATGACACTTCCATATAATATCCTAACCCTTAGGTGATTTAGATTTAACTAAAAGTTGATTTAGTAAAGTACCTTTAGTTAAATTTTTAGGATCATATAAATCCCCAAACCCAAGATCTCTATCTAAATCATCTTTAGATATAACCCCAGATTCCATAGCTTTAGTTAGTTCCTTATCAAAATCAATAGACTTACGTCTATATTTATTCATTGAATCCTTTATAATCTGCTCTTCAAGCAACGCTTTAGATTCAGCGATTGATTCGTTGTATTTTTTAAATTTATTTTTCTTATATCGTGCAACCACATCTTCTTCTTCCTGAACTTCACCTCCACGTAATTTAGCTTGAAGTTTAGATTTATTATCACTTTTATGTTTTTGTTTTATTATAGTTGATTCGAGACCACTAAATTTAGCTGCAAAATGAGCTAACTTTTGCACATAACTTTTATTGTGATTCATTATTAAATCGAATATAATATCTATCTTATCCGCACCTATAGCTTGAATTAGAATACTTATACCACTGGTATCGTATAATTCAAAATCCATCATGTTAAATAGCATTTCAAGATCTGCATATTCAACAGGTTCATTATATCGTTTTAATAAAATATTAATACTGGTTTCAATAAATCCAAAATATATATTTTTTAATTTTACTAACTCTTTATTATTTAGTTTAGGAAATATTAAAACCCGACTAAATAATTTATAGGTATCATTTACACCATTAGCTTCAAGTATATCTTTATTTAAAATATCCCTAAACACATACAATTCAGGCAACTCAGGATCTTTAAACTTAGGTGACAATTTAATAATAGAACCATAGCGTGCTTTTAATTCACTCTCAATATCATCCGATAATACATAATCTAATGACATTAAACCTCCCAGTTATTCAATAACTTCAACCTCATAATCACCCCAACCTGATATCTTCATAATATATGATAATATATTAACTGCAACACCAGCAGGCAAAACATCACCTATAGATTGGTCTTCTTTTACCTCAGGATATATAAGAGCGTGTTTAATTATAAGTTCATCACTATATGCTTCAACCATATCATCCGATGGATTACCATCGATACTAAAAGCTTGCACTTGAGTTTTGATGTCTTTAAATTCGCTATAAGTTATATTTTTAAATATAAAATAACCAGACAAAGTTTCCATCCCCAATATGGTAGCCTTATCATATTTCTTTTTCATTTCTTCAATTATATCTTTGTTCGGCATTGCAATTGGATATGAAACTACATCAAAATCAATAGGTGCGCCTAACCCAGATACTTCAATAATTTGTTGGTATAAATTATCTATTAACCCCATTGGTATATTTTCAATGTCTTTTAATTTGTCAACAAAATTCAAAGGATACAAGACTCCTATCTCAAGTATCTTTAATTTCATCTCATTTGATTTTGATAACTCATCAACAGTTACTATGTTTAATTCCCTAAGGACAGTTTCAAGTTCATTGTTGAATACCGTTCTAACTACAAAATAATTATGTAAGATTTCTAAACTATATATAGTAGCATTAGGAAATTGAGATTTGAATGAATTTAAAATTAATTCATTCGGTTTAGTTCTACTAATATTAATCATAAATGCACCTCTCAAATAAAAAATTACCTATATCTATTATTTCGTTTTATTTGATTATTATGTCTTTTTTTATCTCTATTTGTTTTATCATTATAAGTTTTAACAATAGCATGCAACATAACCACAATCACAAGAATAACCAACTCAAATATAACAGTGAACATCATATCTGCCATTTTAAAACCTCTTTGTTCTACGATTCATATAAAACGGTGCCATTATCGGTGACGGATTAGTAAACCCAAATTTACCACTACTTACAATATGTGCATTAGGTTTAAGTGTCCGATTAACCTTACGTTGTAAATTATTTAACATCATATTAGATATACCCACGCCAACAAATGGCAAACCAGTATTTACAAAACTTCGCATAATACCTCCAAATAACTATACAGTAATACCATACAACAAATCAACCAACCTTAAATTATCACTTAACGAAACCCCACTTAAATCTTTAGTAGTGGGTGCTGTTAATTTTAATAAAATCTTATGTGTATCCTTTGGTATATTTTTAGATTTTAAATAATTATAAAACATACGTTTAATATGTGAATCTATGTACTTACGCAATACTAAAATTAAATTATTTAAACTACCTAAGGAAGAGCTACCCATATTAGGTAGTACAGTATATGACTTAGCTGTAGTTGAATTAAATATTAATATCGACGGTGCGTTATTAGATAATACTTTAACTTCAAAATTGTAATAATAAGTATGATCTCCTATAGTAGTTGTAAGTGTATCAAATATAGTTTGACTATCTATAGTGGAATATCTTGTACAATTAGGACTATATCCTGACTTTAATACTGTGTGTTCTAAGGCAGAATAATGTAAATTAGACCACGAGTTAACATCATTTGTCGAACTTGGATGCTCTTTACTATCATTTATAGGATAATATTTAAAATATATAGATTTAAATATACCTATATTATTATCGTCTTTTAATGCATCTCCAATATATCTATATACTAAATAGTTAATCAAATAATTAAATGAAGGCAAACTAAAAGCATAACACGATGATTGTGAAGCTGTTATTGGTTTAACTACAGGTTTTATAAAATTTGATACATACTTATATAATATAGTATATTCACTTGAATTAACATCATTATATTGTGACAGTATATCAGTATTAAGTGCATTCGAAGATTTAATACCAACAATAGCAAACGCAATAGGCTCATCTAAAGTAGTATAAGTATAATCTTTATTATGGTTTGCATCATTACATATGTTGTGATATGAATTATTATTAGTTGATATTCTAAATATTTTACTATACTCAATATTATTATAATTATCAACAACCAAGATATTCCCTGTAAATATAACATAATAACGAGAAGCCGTAGATGAATTATTACCATAATTACCATATACTAATTTAATCATATCATAGCCATCAAGATCAATACTGCAATTACCAGCATTATCAAAATTAAGATTCATAGTATTTAGCTTAAAGGTTTTAGATATATCGCTATCCTGATTAATTTTATTTAATTTATAATTAATTCTAAAGCCTGTTATTTTTTGATTTTCAATTTTAGCAACAATAGATAATAATAAAATATTAGCTACCAAAATATTATCAGCCATAACCTCATATACTATCAGCCCATCATTATCATTAAACTTAATATACATATCAATAGCATTATTAATCGTATATGTAATTTTTAACGCATTAATAGGTTTAGTATTATTCACATAAGTTACATTTAATGTAGTATCGACCGAAGAATCATCAAACTTTGAAAGAAGTCCTTTATTTACATTATAAAAATTAGAATAACTATCAATAATAAATAGATTATTATCCACATCTGTTTTTTTCTGAACATAATCATCATTGGCTTTATCGAAATAATCTATAAATGTTTTATTACTAACATCCTTTAATGCAGCATATTTACTATAAACCTTAGAAACGTTATTATTATTTATATATTTTTTTAACTTATCAACGTTCGCACTATTAGTAAATTCAGATATTGTATTATTATATAACCCCAAACTTATATCAGATATATTTTTAACTTCCATATACGCCCACCTTAACTTAAATCAATCCCATAAAATAAATCAATCGAACCAAACGCAATACCTGAATACTCAGCACCCTTAGCAAAATGTAATAACACTCTATTAGCATCACCTACTTTTGATTGCTTTGAAACTAAAAATTTATAAAATAAAGATTTAATATTACTGTCTATATTACGCCTAAATATATTTAAAAACTTAGTAAGTTTAACGGGCACAGGGGTATATTGAGTAACATCAACACTAACAGTATCTGTCAACTTCAAATTAACAGTAGAGTTATAAATTGTTTTATATTTAACAATAGCAACATCAAGATCGCCACTGTATATATCCTTAGAAGTAAGAGCATATTTAATAAATTTTGAAATGTAATCTATATCTGATTCAGTTTCAGCTGCATGTGTATTATAAGTAGGTAAAATTTCAATAGAACTAAAATTAATTAAATCAGTTAACTTAACTACACTTAACATCAAATCAGCTTTAAGTGTAAATGCTAATGAATTATTAAGCTCTAACACATATCTAAATACTAAATAGTTGATTAAATAATTAAATGAAGGCAAACTAAACTTCATGTTAGCTGGCTGTGATGCTTCGATTAAACTCAAAGAAGAAGGTCGACTTGATGAAGTAGGATATAGATATATGATGTCAGTAACAGACTCATTATCTTTAGTTGCCTGTAATTTTATATCTATATGATTACAGTTTGAATTATTCCACCAAGTTTCATCTTCTTGTCCACTAAATAATGGAGTCCATTGTATATTATTGCTGGTAGTGGAGTTAGATACAAAAATATCAGTTAATGTAATTTTAAGATAATTATATCTAATCTCACCATTAGTTTCTTTTTCAACATACATTACCAATGTTTGATTACTATAATCTAAATAAGAATAGTTTAATACATACTCATCGCCATTAGTAAAATCTAAAGTGAAATCTCCAAATTTAAACTTTTTATTTTCAAGAGTAGTATTAGACATATAATCAATCTTAAAATAAAATGAAACCGAATTATTAGTATCATATACAATTTGAGTTATATAAATTTTAGCAATTAAATTATCATTTGACATAATATCATATAGTGTATAATTAGATCCAAAAGTAACAGTCTTATTTGATTTATTAACAATTACATTAAACATATCATTAGCAGCATTTACAATTTTAGTTGCTTCAGTGTCCTGAGGTAGTTCAGGAGTAAACTCTGCTAATTCAGTTTTAATACTGGAATAAAACTCAGACAATGTAGTTTTTAAATATAGATTACCCTCAGAATCTTTACCTGAAGTAATAACAGTATCATTAGCTTTATCTAAATAATTAAATAAAGGCAAGTTAATATACTGATCAGTAAACGAGTACTTATTAAATTTATAGATAGATTTTATATTGTGAACATAAGTTTTATTTAATAATGTAATCTTAACTGAATTTGAGGATAATATGGTAGACACATTAGTTGTGCCTATACCTAAATGAAGATCATGTATATTAACAATTTTAGATTTCATTATTATCTCCTAAATACTATTAACTGTAAATGCATCGATAGTAACCCCAATAATCCCTTTTAACTTTGGTTTAGGCTTTGATTCTTTCTTAGGTTGAGTGAATGGTTGTGGGTTTGATTGTGAAACTTTATCAATTGTTTTATCTATCACTTCATCATCATTTTTTTCAGTAGGTGGCTTATCTTCAATATCCTCAGGAGTAGTTTCAATCTTTATAGGTTTAGTAACACTAACTTTATTTGGTTTAGTAGGTATATTAAACTTAGAATATCTACCAGTAAAATTATAAGCTATCATCAATTCTTTTCCATCAGGTTGAGATGCCCTTCCTTCTTTAGTAAACACGATACCCACATATCTGTCCATAATACGATATTTAAATCTGGTTTTAGATATAACATCTGAAGGTATATCTTTATAGCCATAGCTTTGCTTATAATATATATCAAAATAAAATGAATCAAATACTTGATTAATATACGAAATATAAAGCATATTCAAAGTACTTGTCGTATCTAATTTAGTGAAAGCTAACGTTGTAGTTGAATAGTTATCTATATAACTTAAAAGCCCTTGAAATATTTCACTAACTATTAATTTAAATTCAGTAATTAACGATTTATAATTATAGAATTTAATAGTAATAATATCTGAACTTTCATAAGATCTACCATGATCAAGTAAAGTTTGCTTTAATCTGTTCATTATAGCTGTTCTATTTAACTTCGGATTATCATTTAACGAACTCATAAACGTTCTAATATAACTTATAGCTGCATCTTTATCTAAAGCTAAATGGTTATTATTATTAAATATATCTACTAAATACATATAATCGGTAGAATCATCAAACATTACTTTAATAATATTTTCTATTTTATTCAAGGTTAACAAATATAATCTATCTACATTATATTTATCCATAGGCATAAGGATAGATCCTTGAACAAACACAGATCCACCAGTTAAAGTATTATATAAATCCTGATCATAAGAATATACTCTTGACGAGGTATCCATTATTTCTATGTTTAATAATGAATTTTCAATATTAGTTCCACAATATGCAACATCAACATAAGTTGAATCAAAATATAATTTATAAAAGTTTTTATCATCTACCATAATGTCCCACCTCGTCTCCAAGATTTAAAAACCCATAAGTATTAGCTTTTTTAGTGTAATTATCAACTAAATCAGACCATTTATTATTATATATAGACACTAAATAATCTGAAACTTTACTTGGCATAGATTGAGTAGCACCATAAGCTAAATATTGATAAGTAATCTCTATAGTTAAATCATGAACATTCCTAACTTCAGCACCTGAAACCAAAGACATACCAAATACTAACATTCCAGTATCCATTCCTGTTTCATTAGAAGCTCTAATATACAGATCAAACGGTGCAGCATAATTAAGTAATACAGAAGCATTATCTTCTAATATGCTTTTGAGATACTTAATCATATCGCTATTTAATTTTGTCTTAGTCAAAGACTTTAAAGACTTTGAAAAAAATGGATGTGAATTAAGTAAATTAGCCGATACCGTATAATTGCTAACTATAGTACCAGCTATTGTCAACGGACCTACTGTCATACCTGCTATTGTCTTTTTACCGTTAACCCTAACTTGAGATCTTTCAGCATTAGTAGACATTGACATCGTTACAATATTATCAAGAACCACAAGATCAGTAGTAGGTTCAAATCCACTTGCATTAGATTTGCGAGTATATGGTTTCATCACAAACACATTATCGACACCAGTAAACACATCACTTCTATAATCTAAAGAATCATTAGGTCCACCTATAAAAGATAATTCAGGATACATAGAACTAATAGACTTAGATATATATTTACTACCCATAATATAACCTTCCTTACTATGTCAATTAACAATTAAATTGACAATTACTACAAAATACATAATCCTTAGAATCTAAATCATCAAACCAGTCACCTAACACTTCAACCCTATATTTCAAAGCATTAACTTGAGCAATAACCTTAGTCTTAGGTAAATTAAATTTGAAAAATCGGGATTTATATATATCCCAAACATATATATTAAACCATGGTTTATTTTCATTATAAAAATAATACGCAGTGATAATAGCAGGCATATAACTATTAACCGTAACTTTATCAAGATTATAGCCTAACACTATATAATTTAATGTATAATTATTTTTATCGGTTACTGTTGTGTCAGTTAATAATATATTAGAATATAAATACATCTCATCAATTACATTAACTTTAATAAAGTTATTGTAAGATTTAAATTTAGTATAATTAGGTATTTTAGGTTTAACTAAATCGAAATAATGAGAATCAGTTTGTCTCATTGAGATTAAAGGATCCACTACTGTTTTATGATCAGGATAATTTACTTTTTTATCTATGGCTTTAATGTATCTCACCATTTCTTCTATTATCATATCATATTCAGTCTTAGCCCGATATCGACACAACAATATATTAGGGAATAACATAGCATCAAATAATTTCATTCAACCACCTCAGGTATAGTTATATTTGTGGCAGCCAACACAGCAGTCCTAATAATGTTATCATTAAAATCTGTAGTACTTTCAATCAACAACTTCATAGATTTAAGTACAATTTTATTTTTAAGATCTTGTAATACCTTATCCATATTTATTTCATTGTCAATTATATACCCAGAAGATTCAATAGCTTTAAAATTAAAAGTTTTAACTTTAAGATAAGTTTCACAAATAGAATATACCGATTTTAAATCTTCAATAAACTTACTTAATTTATGTTTAGATTTCATATATATTAATTTAATCTTATACTTATTAAACAATTCAGTATAAATATCACTAATAGCATCTTGAAATTTATCTTCATTTAATATCGTAACATCATCAGGATAACCCAAATCAGACGAACTAATAATTCCATCTTGGTTGTATAAGTGAACTGATTTGTCAGAATCATACCAAAGTTTAAGACTTTCTAAATTAAATATAACAGATCGCAGTAACTTAAAACTATACATAAACCTCTCCCCAAAAAATAAAAACAAGCTAACCTAACACGTCAATGTTAGGTTAGCGTTTAATAGTTACTTAGAAATTAGTTCAACAAATTGAGTTAAATCCATACATTGGTCGTCAGCATCCTTAGCTGCAATAGAATATTTCCTCCCTCGATTAATGTAAATAATTTTTACATTACTGTACATTAAACTATCGGCAATAAATAATTTATTAATCTTAAAGTTTGGCGTAACTAATAGATAAATAGTTTTAAATTGAGTCTGTTTAGATTTAATTTTTAATAAAACGTCATCCAATGACTCATTAGCATAAAATATTTGAGATGCCATATCTTGAAATAATGTAATCTTGTTATTTGGCAATATGCCCGTACGGTGATCAAACCATATACCTAAGGATATGTCTTTATTTAATTTAACATTTAAATTAGATAGCTCAAATAAATCAACGTATTGAGAATGATTACCGTTTACATATTCAATAAACATGGATTCAATATCTCTAATATGTTTAGGATTCCATTCTTTATTTAAAGCACCACACATAAAACCATAATAAGAATGAATCAACGAATAAAATGATCCTAAAGAAATCGAATTAACAGAGTTAGCTTGACCTGACAATTTGTTATTATAAAACGAAGATATTGATTTAATTATCTTATCTTCTTCCGTTCTAATGTTAAAAATAGAAATAAGATATTTAGCAAATTTTGTAAAAAATAAGTGTTCGTACCTATTACCGTCAAGCAATATATCATATACCGTAGAAAGAACATATATCTTATCATTCGCAACATTAGATTGTGTTAGTGGCTCAGTATCATATTGTTTATCAATTGATTCAGGTATATCTATTGGCTTACCTATTATCATGTTAACTAAATTATCATCCATATTTGAAATTAACGTAAAATCATTTTCATAATCTGGCATTATGCTTCCTCCCCATTAGATTCATCGGATTGCACTTCAGTTTCCACTTCAGGTTTAGCTTCAACTTCAGCTTCGGATTCTATTTCTTCCTGCTGCACTGTCTCATCAATATGAAGTAATGAAGATCTGTTATCCCATAAACAATCCATTAGTTTATCAAAAAACTCATCATCTTCTTGAATACGTGTTCGCAATTTACCTATGCCATTCTCCTTAACCGAATAACCTTGATATTCAAACGACGACCAAGATCCTTTGTTAATTATACCATTAGCTACGGCATATTCAAACGCTGAAGTTCTATCATTAAATCCACTGTCATAGAAAAATTCAAGATTGATAAAATTACCTTCTTTAACTTTATCAAATTTACTTTTACGAACAAACATAGATACACTAAACCCAGTAACTGCACCTGTATCAGGATCAATAAACATTTTACCACTATCACGTATTTGAGATTTAGAAGATCGTTTTATGAACATACTTAGTGCTGCATTGTGTAACATTGATTTACCACCATTAATACTAACACCATCACGATAAAACATAGGATCATAATTTTCATTACCACCGACACCACGATCTCTAATTTGTTGCAAATAAATAGTCACAAGTTTACTTTGACGCATATAGTTATTAATCTTTCTAAAATAATCGGTCATAGCAGCTGCTAATTTGGCAACATCTTGTTCACCTACAGTCTTATATTTCACATTAGCATCAGCAATATCATTAGGTAATGACATAGCTGCAACTGTATCAATTATCATAACATCTGTCATATTACTTTTAGCAAATTCAATAGCTGTATTTAATATCTTAGTTGCAGACTTTTCAGATGACCATACAAACATCTCAAGATCGATTCCCAACTTTTCCAAATAATCCATAGTCAAAAAATCTTCAACATCATTGTATTGAACAATCATACCAGCTTCGATCATTCGTTTAGCTGACATGATCATTAACGAACTTTTACCTGCCGAAGGTGCACCGTAAATTAAATGATGTCGCCCACGACGCCAGCCACCATTTAAAAACCAATCAATAAACCTAAAACCTGTAGATAAAACTTTCTCAGGAGGAATATCCTTCCCCATGTACACATCAGTTGTAATACTTTTCTTCTTTCCATTTTGTAATTTAGCTACAAATTTTCTCAACTTAGCTTTTTTTGCTTCCAAATCTGACATTGCCATATCATACTCCTTATATAAAATAATATTTATCGATTAACTTTAACATACTCAACCAAATTAGAAATATCAGATTGAGCTTTAAGTAAAGCATTTAAAATATCAGACATAGCAGTAACACCTTTAGATTCCAATAAATAATCTAACCATCTAACTGCAAACATATTAGAATAATATGATTGCAATAATATTTTCGATGTTAACATATATCTCAACACTCCAATAAAATTACCAGTAGTAATATCTGGATGATCTCGTAAATACTCAAGAACATATACATATTGTTGTTTAATTTTTATTTTATCGGGAGTCACATATCGCAAAATATGAACTATATCCTTAAATAAATTCTCACCAACCTCACTTATAGATTTAACCATTTGAGCAGACGCTGAAATAATAGCATCTATGTTTTCAACATTGTTTGATAAACTTATATCTTCTAATAATTTAACATAAGATCGAGGTGTAATAGTGTCATATGTTTCAGTTAGAATTGATACAATTTTATCAGCATTATTTATAATAAACTCATTAGCATCTTGCTTGATATACCAATCTAAAAACTCACCGTATTGAGACTTACGTAAAAGATTAAAAGATAAAAGCTTAGCTCTATCAATTAAATCTTTTCTTAATTTACTAACATCATTAGTAACTAAAATAACATGTAAATTAGAATTATCTTCCACAGGCTTTAATAACATTCCTGAGGAAGCAGCAGATAATAAATGGGCTTCATCTATAATTAGGACTATAGTTGAATCATTAAACAATGATAAATTAGAACCTGTTCCTTGCTTTATATTACTTGTTAATCCCAACGAAGAAAGTAGTTGACGTAAATTCTCAGCTTTACCTGCTTCAGATTTAGCGTCTATTTCATATATATTATATCCTGTAGGATCATAATAATCAGCAAGTATTCTTGCAAATGTAGTTTTACCGCAACCCATATCACCTTTCAAAATAACCAATGATTTAGGTTTCAAATGTTCAAATATATTAGTATCCATTTTAAAACTAACATTACCTAAATAAAATTCATCTAATTTTTTTGGTCTAAACATAAGCCCTCCTATTTAAAAATTTTTACCTAAAAGTCCATATCGTTTCTTTTTATTCCCTTTATCTAACCCAGAAATATTTACATCAAAGTCAACCATATCTACATTTAATCCAATATCAGTATATGTATCAACAATAATATCGGTTACTGAATTATTAACAATAACATATTTACCAGCATCAATAATATATTTCATTATGCCAACTAATCTCAAATGAGATTCCACGTTAAATTTATTTTTATTGTAATCATTAAATGTTCCATAATATGGTGGATCAAAATAATATATATCAGCATCAGGTATAGATGCAGTTTGAACAATATCAACTAACAACAATTTAACATATCTATCAGCCAATAACTGACCAAATTTAAGTAAATTCGGTATATTGATAATTGTGTTTTGTTTAGTCTCTGCGTATTTAATAAACCATTTTTCAGGCAAATCACCGCAAGGAACATTGTAGTCTCCTTTAGAATTTTCACGATATAATCCATTAAATCCAACTTTATTTAAAAATAAAAATAAAACTGATTTAGTAAACCCTGATTGGATTTTATTATATTCATCTCTTATATCATAATAAAATGCTTTTCTCTGATCACGATTCGCCAAACTTAAAAATTCAAAACTAATATCGTTCACATGTTTAGCTACTAAATTAACATCAAGTTTAATTGAAGTATATAAATCTATCAAATTTTTATTAATATCCGACACTATTACCTTTGCCTTAGGATAATGTTGAAGTATAAATAAACTGACAGCCATACCCCCACCAAAAGGTTCGTAGAATGTAAACTCATCATCATATGAAAATGGGAAATCTTTCAATATTCTATTAACTAATTTAGACTTCCCACCAGCCCAACGAACAATAGGTTTTATCATATATAACTCCTCTAAATATATATACTATGTATCGGCAAATTTGCACATATACTTTAATTTATAGGTGAATATAATACTTCAATAGTTTTTTCTCTTTGATTAGTTTTATTTCTAATCTCTTTGTTGGCTTGTTTTTCCCAAATGATTTTAAATCGATTATCATTCTCTATATTCTTTTTGTATTCGCTAACAATCACACTAAAACCTCTTTTACTCATATCGATAACCCATTGATTAAATTCATTATGGTTAAATTTACCAACAGAGTAGCCTTTGCTATTTTGATAGGGTGGATCGCAATAAATTACACTACCCTCAATGTAATCAATATCTCTATAATCTCCAGCAATAAACTCAATATTTTTAGAATTAAAATTCTTTATCTTTTTTTGAAGTGAATTGTAAGCAGATTTTGCATAATTTACACCTCTACTATCTCTTGCATAGCCCCCAAAATACTTACCAGCAAATGAACATCCAAACCCAACAAAGGCGACAATTTCAGGAGGGTATTGGGATTGATTGTTTTTTATTCTATTATAAATTAACTCAGGAATTTCTATAGGCGGTTGCCACCCAGTTTGCAATGCTTTCCACATTTCCATTAATTCATAATGAATGTCGTTGGCTACAATTTTTTTAGCTTGAGTAATATGCAATGATACATTACCAGCACCAAAGAACACATCATATAATATCTTACTTTTCGATTGTTCTAAATATTTGTCTAAAACTAATGCTATATCTTTGCCTATTCTGACTTTTCCTCCGAAATAACGCATACTCCATCTCCTTTTTATGTGAACTATAAAGCCTTAGGTTCTCTTACACAAGGCTTAATAACTAAAAATTATTTTGTTTAAAAGTTTTTAACCTAATCATAGCATCTTCTTCAGAAACTACAAAACGTCTTTTTAGAAGATCTATAGTTAATTCTTCTTTTTTTGATAACTCTTTTATTTTGTGAGTAGGTATTAAGAATCCAGATGCAAACCAATTGGCTTCCCATTCTAAAGACCCACTACCATCTCTAAGAGACCACTTTTTCTCTTCTTTACCCAAATCAGAATGTAAGATATAATGTCCTAATTCATGTGCTAAATTGAATTTATCTTGCAAAGGTGAAGTATATTCCTGAAGCAAAACATCAAAATTATCTTCACCATGAATAATAATAGAACCTGATATACTTGTATAATCAAACAAACCCACAGTATGGATTCTTCCTTTAAATATATTTCTTACAATATCATATATACTATAAGTAGGATATTTCTTTTCTATTTTTTCTGAAAGCTGAGATGCTAAATTATAAATAATTTCTTTTGAAACATTTAAAGGATTGCATTTTGAATATTCATTTATATATTTTTTGAAATCATCAAAGGTCATTTGATAACCTTTCCTGTAACAGCATCTCTGAATTTGACTTCATCAAAAGGAATTTCATTATTATCAAACAACCTCATGAGTTCAACATAATCATCATAAGTACCATTTCCTTTCAATAACTCAAAAGGTTTTATGAAATCAAATTCCTCAAGGATTTTTCCTGGTGCCATCTCTCGCCTCCTGTTAATAATTTACTTAGTAAACTACCTAAAGCTAAAGTGTTAAACATTCTTGATCAAATCTCAATGAACGTATATATTTATATATAGATTAAGCACCTAAATAAAATATTATTAAATGACTAAACGCTCGTTCACCATAAATTTTTCCATTATTATTAGGATCATTGTGATATCCAAAACAAGATATATAGTCGTTAACACCATTACAGTAAATAATCATAGTTGCTTCACTATGATTACTAAAATTATTAGAAACTGCATCAGCCTTTGAACTCCAATATATTCCAATATCCGTATTAGTGTTATTGGATATACCGTTTTTTGATACTTTAGCACCACAACTATAACCACCATCAATATAAGCAAACCCTAAATGAGCAATAACAAAATAATAGCCAGCAACATTTGGAGTAAATCTTCCAGTAGCAGAGTCATATGATCCTAAAGTTCCATTTAATCTTTTATTTATATCTATTTGCTGAAACTTAATTTCAGTCCAAGTAGATGGAGTTAAATCTATACTAAGTGTTGCTGTTATATATGCAAAGCCTTTTTGACTAAAAGCATCTCCAGTATAACCATCAAGAGTATCGGCATCAAGTCCTGATCCGCTACCTGTACCGTTCCGCCAAATCTTATACCAAGATCCCCAGCTACTTTGATTTCTCATTCTTTCATAAATATAATTATCAGAGTGATGAGGTGTATATCTTTGCATTAATCTATTCTCACCATTTATTTCCGCAACTATAACTTCAAGAATACCGTAGGGATAATTTGAAGGTGGTTTGTTTGCACCACTTGCGTTTTGTACTTTATATGTACCAAATGTAGTTAGATTGTTCCAATCATCAGTGTCAACTTGAGATCCTATTTGACTCCTATAATATTGTGTGCTATCATAACCGTCTAACTTATCACTATCAACAGCTTTAGCTGTAGATGCTAAAAAGTAAGATCCATCATGACCGTCAAGCTTATCAGCATCAAGCCCAGATCCACTGCCATCAGAATTTTCATCCCACACTTTATATCCATTACGATATAAGATCCCTACATTATCAATAGATAGCCTTGTTGTATAATCAGCACTTTCGCCTGACGAATAATGAAAATCTAAATACCTTCCAATATCCATATAACCTGTCGAATTTACTATAGGTATATATCCCCATGATATACTTGAACTCAATAGATTAGCGTGATAGCCATCTACAGTATCAGCATCAAACCCATTACCAGATCCTTGCTTAATCCCATGTGCAGCTGTTGTTGATGATATTGGTAAATTAGGATGATCCATATAATCAACAGTAGTATAAGATCTAAACTCAGAATCAGATAAAGCTTTACTATATACTGTAAATTCTCGTAATTTTACGGCAATCGATGCTATCATCTTTAAGTTAACATACTGTTCAAATTGAGGTAATGTAGTTATAGTCGTATTTACTTTAATAGAATCGTTAATATACACTCTAAGCAACGAATAGTCAACTACGATATCTACATTCATAAACACATTAAACATAAACCCTGGAACATCATAAATATCACTACCAATAACAACTTGAAGTCCTGATGTTGTTGAATATTTCAAGTACAAAATATTACCATAATTATTAAAACTAAAAATAACTTGATCTGAAGTAACTTCAGACATCATGAAATTAAGATGAATCGTAAATCGAGTAATATATTTCAACATATCCACAGGTATATGTGCTACATCAGCATCTTCACAAATATACATTTGAGCATTAGTTTCATCCATTATATATCCATCTAAAGGATAATTATGTTGAATTAAATAATTTTCATTAACAATACCGACAGCACCTACCATAGGTAAATTAATTTCCCGTTGTTTTATTTCTTTTATATATAAATTATAAGTATCAGATCCAATATCTACAAATCTAAACCTAACATATACATTAGACATATCTGTTGTTGTATTATAGATTTCCATTCGTTTATATTTATTAATGATATAACCTTTCACTTTTACAGTTTTACTTTCAATAATATTACTAAAATCAGAAGTAGTTGAATATTCAACAATTATATCAATATTAGTAGGTATAGCACTATCTAATTTATAATACACACTAACAACTCTGGTTATTTGAAGTGGAGTAGTTAACTCAATAATGGAATCTATACCAGATCCTGAATTAGACGTTTTTGCTACATTAGTTCCATTATCATCAACTACTGTAAAATTAGTGTAATTACACGCACTACTATCGCCATTCCAAATTACCAGGTCATGTGCGGCGTATCCAGGAGAAAGGTTCAATACCAAATTAGAAGGTTGAACAGGGTGAGCCACAATAAATTCACCTGCATCTAAATCAACCATTTTATCTTCTGCTATTTTATTACCATCTGCTGTCAAATTATGTGCAGTTTCAGTGGCATTATCTATTTTAATAAATTTATAATCAGTACCATCATACTTTAACCTAAGGTCTTTAATATCAGAATCAGTATAGGTAAATGTATCAAATTTATGTGCATTTAAAAATTCCAAAATAGAATTAGCAGTTTCATTTAAATACTCAAATTCATACCAACCTCTATCTACCAACTGTTGTGATTTAATTGTCTGAACTATAAACGCCGTGGTTTCATCGGTAGCTAAAGGATAATCAAAACTATAAACATAAAATTTACTCATAGACAATATAGGTTCATTTTATTTCAATGAACCTTCCTCCTTATCTGAATTTACATTAGACTCATGATCTAACCTAATACGTAACACCAGATCATAAATATGATCTATATTAAATAAATTTATAGGGGGTATTTTATTATCTATTATTACTTTATCCATCATTAGACATATCCAATATTCTATATATTAAAACATTTCCAAAATCAAAATTATAATATGCTGAATAATTTTCATAATCAGAAACTATATCCCCATCAGATATAATCGAATTAACCCTATTCAAAAACATATCATCTGACTCATCAAAATCAGCACTTTCAATCAACACATAATTCAACCATTTATTTATAACTACCATAGGCTCATAATCTTGATCAGTTAAAGTTTCTAATTCAATAAAATTAGATCTAAATATATTCTCAACATCTCCAGAATATTCACAATAATCAGATTCATAAATAACATATACCCTATTCAACAATTCAAAATTAAACACTATAATTACACCTAAGGCAATGTCATAATTAAGCTCAATCATAGAATATTGGCTATAATCATTTACACTTACATTAAAATTGTTTTCCGCTTCTAATGTATCCATAGCTCTATCTAATTTTAATTTAGATATATTGTCAACATACTTAACGACATACATAACAACGCCTCCTTAAAAGTTCAAGGTATTATCAACAACAAGGAGATTAAACATCTCATAAATACTTGTAACTAAGGTATAATACCTTTCAAAATTAATTTCATATTTATTATGTTCTATTTCATATATATCGTATAATACTCCTATTTGAGATTTATCAAATTTATCTTTCACATATAGATATTCCATATGTGTTCCCTTTTTAGGATAATCCCCATATATTCTTTTATATTGCTCAACTAAATGATAATTGGCAGTACCCTTAGCATATTCCCAACCATTTTTAGCTAATGTAACTTGAATAATATAATCTTCAATTTCCATAGTTTTATATCTAATATCCCAATCATGTTTCCATTTAGTAAATGGTTCATTATTTTGAATAATATCAGTAATAAAAGATTGAACTAATTTATACTGTAAACTTGTAAATTTAGAACTTTTAAAGGCTGCACCATGAATAGTAACATTCATATTATCATCAACCAATATATAATTTTTCATTCTTGGAATAAACCCTAAAGCAAATTTCTCTTCTTCTACTTTCAAGGTATTCGTAATTGCAACCCCTGTATTATAAACTATTTCTTCAATCATTTTATTTAATTCATCTTCACTATATTTTCTGTCAGTTAAAATACCGTCAGTATTATGTAAACATATATCACCCAAAGCCGTAATAAAAGTTCCAGTCGCTGTTGAAATATCATACACTACGTCGTTATTTGAAAGTATCTCATTATACGTTACTTTATATATATCGGCATATCGGGTGTTTACAATCCTTTTATGTTCATATATGACTGTAATATCTCTCATATCATAATTAAGCAGTTTTACTAAATATAATATTCCAGCATATAATGTCTTAGACGTAACTCTTAAAATTCGTTTTTGATTTTCTACTTCGCTATTAATAAATAAATTAGATAAATACACTTCAGCTAATTTTCTATTTGATAAAATCTCACTTGGAACTTTAAGTTCATTTGTATATTTAGTTAATAAATAAACAGATACAAGTTCACTAAAATCATAGTTTAATTTATTAGATAATAATAATCCTGTCAACACACCAAGTATTCTTGCTTTTGATATTGACATCTTAACTTTACTAACATCATGTTTAAGTTTAAATGGAATAACTTCAATATCAGATTCCCCTACAATTAAATCTTTTGGAGTTATTTCTTCTTTAGTGTTATTATCAAATAAAGAATGATCAACAGTAACATCAACAAGACCATGTATTGTTTCAACCCTATGGATGGCTTTATTGACTTCATGGCTTTTAGTATATTGGATATCAGCCCAACCCTCTCGAGTTAAAACTTTATACTCACCTTCGTATTTCAACCTAAGGGAATTAGAAGGAACTTGTGGTATATTATGTAAATCTCTAATTGGAATTATGTCAATTAAATCGCCTTTTTTTACCCATATGGGTGTATCGTAAGTTACGCTATCTATTTCAAGAATCGAACTCTTTAATTGCGACGAAACTTGAGATATCAAATATCGAGCAAGTCCTGTAATTGCAATAGCAACAGCATTATTACCCATACCCCGTCTAATCCCTGCAGTACCATACATTGAATTAACAATTACTTTATCGCCTTGTTGATAAGATTTAAAATATACCATTTCTTCTTTATCCATATATTCACTATATGTTTTCATTAGTTTCATTCCTTTCTTAAAAATCTTTCTTTCGTTAAAATATTTAATAAGCACTCTAACAGCAGGACTAAGAAAATTAAAAATACGAATAACAACATCAGCATTCAAGCCGATATCAGGTATAACAATATCATTATACCATTCGCCCCTATAAAATTTAAATTCACCGCTGAAAGGTTTAATATCAACTATAGTAGTGTTTTCTAACCCAAGATTAAAAGATACAAGAATATTAGGATAAAAGGAATTAAAATCATATTTATATAAGCCTGCAAACATTCCAACTTTCTTTAACCCTACAATAGCACCCCCATATTTCCCTGGGAATTTATTATTTATATTAATATTAACAGGGTGATTAAAGGGTAACCAACCTTTTTGCACATAAGCATCAAGTAGAGCATAAGTAACACCAGAAGATTTACTACCTGATAATATATAATCATAACCAACACCTAAGGATTCAGCAATAGATTTAACTGACAACCAATACAATTTAAATAATTCACGAGTTATATGTATATCTGATACAAGATATTTATTAAATCTCAATCTATTATTTTTATACTCATCGGCAGAATTACTAATATCAATATCGTTAAACATATCTATCTTATAATATTCTGCTATAGTTTTCATTCGTCTATTTTTTACTTTACCATCTAAACTTTGATCAGCAGTAATAGACATTTCATATATATCATAATGCAATCTACCTAAGTAATTTACATTTAATTTAGTTTGACGTTTATATTTTTTATTTTTATAAAAAGCATTATATAAATAATCTTCATTTTCAAAATTAGAAAATTTAAATAACGAGGATAAATTTGAAACTTTTAAAATAAGAGCACGTTCTATAATATATGGCAAGTCAAACGACAAACCATTATAAGTAACTAACATATCCACATTATATTGAACCATATAATCGATAAACAATTCTATCATTCGCTTTTCACCCTTAGGTGTAATAGAATTACTTAACGAATCATAATCAACATCACAAACTTCACTTGCTTTAAATACATTAGCCTCACAATCAATAATATGAATTTCATCACTATTTATTGCAAACCCAATAGAAAGTATTGGATCTTTAGAAGCAACAGGAAATTCACCTTTTGTATAAGTTTCTATATCAAGCATCATAACATTAAATGATCCTGTTCTAATATATTGACTAAAAAATTTTGCATATTGAGTGTACACCATAGACATATAATTAACTGGAAACTCGTTATTAGTGCGATAAACTTCTTTGGTTCTTACAATCTTACCATATGTAATAAGGTTACCCCCAATAACAGGGATAAGTTTAGAATTTGGATCGTCCGCTGTACTTTCTACTGGAATTTGGACATCAGGCTTATCCATGACAACAAGTTTTTCACCTGGATTATATAAATATAGCTGGGTATTCGTAGCAAACATTGAATAAAATCCACTATACATTAGATGCATCTTAGGTATCGTTCTATTCGCTTTTAATATCTTGTCATAATTGTCCATCATGTCCTCCGTATTTTTCGGAGTGGAAGGTTTCCCTTCCACTCTTTTAAATTTAACCGCACTTAGAATATCCACAATTCATACAGGTATAACAACCTTCTTGCAATATCAACGTACCTCCACATTCAGGGCAAGTAGGCAACCCGTTATTACTGGGAATATAATATTTTAACAATATCTTCTTTAGCCAAAACAATAAGCTACCCACAACTGGCTCTCCAATCAAATTAATAACATCACCAATAGGGACATTATGTCGAAGTAAGAAGCCAACCAACCTACCTACTTTATTATGTGCTGAATGTTTTTCATACTTATCAAGTTGAGATTTAACCAACTCAGCATCAATCCCTACTTTAGTAGCATAATCTTTAGCCTTATTAAAAAAGGCATCTAAAGTATTACTACTTTCTTTACTATTAGTTTTAATAAATATTGCAAAGGGTTTACTCATATTACGATCCATAAAGGAGATTAAGAAATACCATTTCTTTCCTTCAGATTTAACCTTATAACCTTTCATTAAAAATTCTGAAGGTAATTTAACTCCCTTAGCAATAATAGAATCTTGAGCTGCTTCCATTTGCTTATATAACTCTAACTCTTCTTCAGTTTCCATAACTTCTAATGTCACTTTATTATTATCGGAAACTTTGGTAGAATCTTTAGTTAAAATTGCAGATCTTGATCCATCTCTATAAACTGTAACTCCTTTTAATTTTTTATTCCAAGCATACACATATAGTTGCTCAATATCATCTACTGTAGTTTCCTGAGGAAGATTAACAGTGGACGATATTGAATTATCGATATACTTCTGCACTACTGATTGAATATCAATCCTTGTTTTCCAATTTAACTCATGTGCTTCAATATAGTTTAACTTATCTTTATAAAATGTCAACATTTTAGACATATTGTCTACGTCGTTATTTATAATATACTCATTTAGTTTTTTATTATCCTCATCTGTAATTTGGCGTTGCAATATAGGATGAATTACAGGATAAACCTTTTCATTCCCATCATCACCCATAATAACAGTTCTGAAATAGTATGCCGAAAATAAAGGTTCAATACCAGAAGTAACACCCAACAATATAGAGGTAGAACCTGTAGGAGCCACAGTGCTCACTGCGATATTCCTAAACCCACCTAATTCTAAAAAGTTTAATTTAATATTCATCGGCAAAGTATTAAAGTACGGATGATTGATATATTCTTCAATCTTATCTTCATGTAATTCAAATATTGGTGCAACTCCACGTTCATCTGCTAATTCTAAATTAGCAGTATATAATGCTTCATTAAATTTATTCATAATAATATCAATCGTTTTTAATGACTCCTCACTTCCATACTTTAAGCCTAAAGCAGCAAGAGTATCTCCCAATCCAGTGAAACCTATACCTATTCTACGGGCTAATAGATTCTTTTCTTGTTGGATTTTAAGTGGATGCCTATATGCGTTAATGTCAATTACAGTATCCATTGCTCTATATAATACATTAAGAACCTTTTTCATTTTATCAAAATCAAATTCAGCATGATCAGTAAAAGGATTTTTAACCATATTATAAAAGTTAATGTGTCCAAGATTACAGCTCTCCCCATCAGATAAAACCTGTTCTCCGCAGGGATTTGTACTTACAGGTACAGTTTCTGGAAATATGGATACTGGCGAATTATCAATAATATGATCCCAAAATAAAATACCAGGATCAGCATATAGCCATGAATTATAAGCTATAGCATGAATAATATCTTTAGCTTTAACTTTCTTAGAAACTTCTTCATTAATTGATTTAAAGTATAGATTAACATATGAATCTTCAAGATAAGCTTTCATTGTGCTATCATGTACTCTTACACTTATATTTGCTTTTTCAATTTGACCTACATATAACTCAGTTTTACTTTTTATAAAATCAAATACGTCAGGATGAACATCTGAAATTGAAAGCATAAGGGCACCACGTCGACCTGAATTATGAACATATAATCCTTCACAATAAAATAAATGTTCAGACTCAAGAACCAAATCATAAGTATCAGTAATTTCATCTTCATCAATTATTGTGAAACTCACAGGGTATAAATTACCTTGAAGCATTTTACTTTTCTCAGGCATATACTCAGATAAAAAGTCTGACGCAATATCCATATAACATGAAAAATTTGACAACAAACTTGAAGTTGTAGATACAAATAAATTAGCAATTTCAATTAATCGCAAATAAGAACTTCGATCAACTAAGGTGATATACGCATTAAAAATATCATCACTCAATGTATCTTCATGATATTTGGTTAAAATACCACAAGTTAATAATGCTTGTTGTAATTCACCATACCAATCCTTAATCTTATTTTTATTAAAATATTTGCTTGAAGTAAAAAATCCTGTACCAAATCTTAATTCACTCCCAGTACTTGGATTATCGTATTGATAAATCAAAGATTCAAGAATACCTAACAAATAAAAAGATCTAACATCTAAAGGAATATTATCTTCAACATAAGATAAATGTAAGGTATCAACCTTAGAAAATTCAAAGAAGCTCACAAAAGGATCAATAGCTGATACTTTATTATCTTTTATTAGATTTTTATGAGTATAAAGAAAACTTAAACCACGTAAATAGTAGGATTCCGCCACTTCAGGAGTACACATAAGTTTTATTGTATCATTAGGTACAATAACACATAATTTGTCAGATGCCATATCTATTTCTTCTAAAGGCAACTCTGTCAATTTACCATCAACTACACATTTATATTTGTGCTCTTTGGTTGTTTTGATTTCCATACCTAATTCACAATTAACCTTCACTACATTCTTTTTACCATTATATTTAGTATCCAATACTTTAACATATTTTTTAGCCGTCCACACCAAATCACCACTAACTACATCTTGGATATTAACTAACCCACGATTAGTTAAAACCTTTTGATCTTTAGCAACACATTGTCCAATAATTTCTGTTACTTTAGAATACAGTGGCATAAACGACACAGAACCTGTTGACATTTTTGCAGCATTCTTAGTTATAGATCCCTTAGGTCTAAGGGGAGAAATATCAACGCCTACGCCACCTCGATAAGCATAAGTAATCGCCATACGTTTAGCTGTATCAAATATATCAGCAAGACTATCACCGTTGATACCTAATACATAACAATTACTCAAACTTATATTAGATGAAGCATCTCCCAAACCATGAAGGATTGATCCACCATAAATGAAATCACCTTTAACTTCAAAATCATATAAATCATCATAATAAGTTTTAGATTCAACATTGCCTATCTTTTCATTAGCTTCCCTGATAGCATTAACATGTCTATTGCATGTGTCATCATATGTAACTTCACCTTCTTTAGCATATTTTTTCAACCATACATCTTTACTCATACCAGTTAATTCCATAATTTCCTCCTAAAATAACTTAGCATATACATCATTAAGTTTGGCAGCCAATTCCCTTATATGATCTGTAGAATTATTGATTAAATAATCCTCTTTGATAAAAGGAATATCTAATTCTGATGGATGTTGCGTAATCTTATCAACACCAGAAGGGCTATCATCTAACCCAAGTCTAAGTAAACGAGTCTTAATGTCAGCAAATACTTTTATTACATACGTTTCTATATTATCACTTTCTTTTAAAAATCTCAAGTCTTCATTTTTAAATCTAAAATCATCAATAATAACAATGCCCATCGAACTATAATACGGTATTTTATTCAAAGCCTTAATTGAATCAGAAACAATATCAACCCAATAATTCGTATATTCGTGTCTAAATATTTCAGTACCAACCCATTGAAGAATATCTCTAACAGAGACAGCATACTTAACACTATCATAATTAATTAAATTAACCCAACAATTTATAATTTTCTCTTTAAATTTACTTCTATATTTATCACTATTAAATGAAATCAAATTATCCTTTTCAACAATATTTGAAAATTCAATATACTTTTCAATAAACAGTGAATCGAACGAATAACTTTGAAATGGGTATGAAGTTGAATGTTTTTCAATTCCAAACAATTTCAAATACCATTTCAATCTGGCGGCAAATGACATATAAACCACAGAAGCATTCCCAATATAGGCTGCTTTTTCAGCTATTAATTTTCTAACTAATGTCTTACCTGCTCCCATTTCACCTACTATTTCAACTACTTTCATTTATACCTCCAACATTATTTTAACAAAGTTTTCATAAATTTCATAGAAGATTCAATATCTTCAAAAATATAAGTAGACGCTGAATGCACAAATCCGTGATTATGTATATTATCCTTAGGTAATATAAGTATTATTAATTTATTCAGCACATTAGCCATTGCAATTTCCATAATTGTACCTATTGATATTTGTGTATCACTATATGACAAATCTGCAAATAATATATCACATTGAGATACCATCCACTTATCTTTAAAAAAGATAGAATGCTCATTAATCACAGCATCATTTAAAGATGCCAGTTCTGAAACATCAACCTCTGAATTTAAATATTCAGAATCAAAAGGATTTATAACACTATAACCCATAACCTTCAAATCTACACTTCTTTTCTTAAAACGATCATATACAATATTATATGGAATCCCTGTCATAGGTCCAGATATATAAACTTTAAACATAGCATTCCTCCTATTTATGCCATACAAATTTACCATACAATCCTTTATCAAATAACCTTATTCTCGCATCACTTTGTGATTTTAACATAGGATGCGTCACATGATAAAAATCATGAATGTGTGCTTGCTGTTTACTTTCAGTTTTACGTAACGCACGACCTACTGTTTGTATTATAGGGATAACGCTCTTCTTAGGTGCTGCAATAATTAAATGTTCAATATTACGAATGTTAACACCTTCAGTTAAAACCTTAGTAGCAATTATCACATCTAATTTATTATTATGCATATCCTCTCTGGCTTGTTCACGTTGAACTCCACTATTCTTCCCAGATATAAAAATTGAACCTGGTATTAATTTACATAAAGCTTCGCCATGTTCAACTAAATCAACAATAATTAAAATTTTAGACCCCTTATATTTATTAGTAAGATTAACTATATACTCATTAAAATATTTATTTTCAATAGTACACATACGCCTAACATCATGGAAATCAACATCCTTATTTGAATTAATAACAAGTTCCTTCCCTTTGTCATCTGTAATCTTATCTATAGTGTGCATATGATATACTATGTCAGCTAAATGACCATCATTAAATGCCTGTTTTAAATTATAATTAAATTTAATAGGACCAAGAAAAGACATAACATTTAATTTATCTGCTTTACTTTTAAAGCTTAACGGCGTTGCAGATAAACCTACTCTAATACTTGCCCCAATTTTAGGTAACTCACGGATATAAGTATCAGCTTTAGCCTTATGAGTTTCATCTACAATTAACACATCAATGTCATCTAAAAATGTGATCTTCTTAATAGACTTATCTACAATAAACAATACATAAGGTTGATGTTCAGCTACCCAATGAGCAGGAGGTAATAGTTTCTTCTCAGAACTATATATAAATAATCTATCCTCAGGATAACCATATTCTTTAAAATCTGATAAATTTTGCATAGCTAATGATTTAGTATTTGTTATCATCATAGTTGGTCGCTCATATAACCTTGCAATAGTATAAGCACTAAAAGTTTTACCAGTACCAGTAGGAGCTTTAATAATCAACTCACGAGTTAAAGTAACAGCCTCTAATGCTTTCTTCTGATGATCTCTAAACTTAAAAGATCCACTCTGATTTTCGATTCTGTCAATTTGATTGGCTATATCGACTTTCAATTTATCGTTCAATTCATACATTGCTTTTACCTTAGGATTATCAGTATATTTTACATAATCAACAATGATGTTCTGTTTTATATCATCGGCATATTTAGAATGTGAATTATAATAATCATAAGCTATCTTATAGCACATACTAATTAAACCTGACGGAATCACAGCAGTGTAAATTTTATTAGTAAATTGACTAATGATACTTTTATAATATTCATTAAATTCATTAATACTTTCCTCAGGTAAATTATCAATATAAATAAAATCGCTATTATCAGCAATATCACTTAATGCAAAAAATTCAGATATATTTAATTGTGAATATTTATCATGTAAACTATAATCAACTTCTCGATAACCATCGGTTATCATTTTACGTGCACTATAAGACCACTTTCTAACAACCTCTTCTACGGTTGTATTTAATACTGTATTTTCTATAGTCCTAATAATCGAAGATACCGTAGAAACAACAATAATAAATGATTTGAACCTAATAAACCTTGTTTGATCTTGATTAAATTCTGCCATATTAATCTCCTTTAATTTAATATATATTAGTATCGGCATAAACACAACTAAACTTTAGTGTTAATTTGAAAAAAAATTAAAGTTTGTTTGATATTATGCCGATAATATAGAGTAAATAATAAAGTTTAACAAAGTATAAATGCCGATAATATACTAAAGGGAAAATAAAATTATTTAATTTAATTTAATTTTATTTGATTTTTAGAGTTATATGTGTTATACTATAGTATTATTATTTTAATTTTAATTTTAATTAAGGAGGAATGACAAATGGTATCTCTAAACAATAAAAACATTATGTTTGGCAAACAAGCATCAGAAACATTCCTCCGACAGGAATATTCTAAACTTGAATTTACACATAATGTTATGGATATCTCTGAAGCCATTAATTTCGCTAAAGCTGAAAGTGCTAATATTTACACAGCACACCAATGGGCTGACATTATTAAAGCACATATCGTTCAACTTGACTACATTATTAACAATAATTTAGTAACCAAGTTGATGGAAAACGTCCAGTTAAACAAACATACTCTAACTAAGTTCAAGGACGACCTTTCTAAAAAACTTGGCACGATTCTTGCGGTTGAGGATAATACTCAAAGATTATCACTTGATAAATATAACTCATTATTTGAGAATGATAGAGATGCTATTATTAGAAAAGCATATGAATCTTACCTTAATGACGGTAATCCTATTATTCCCAATTTCTCTCCTGATAAAACTCCGTATGTGGCTAAAGTCATCACTCCCAAGATGACAGGAAATTCTACACTTATTGATAACCATGCAATAAATGAATTTGCTAAAGATCATAATATTGATCTGTCCGATGTTGATTTAAACTTAGACTTTGCACCTGACTTTAGAATAGATGACAAAGTCAATTATAGTTTAATTTCTAAAAATATGCTTTCACATGGAATAGCTTTTGTTGTATTCATTTTCCCTACATTGGGTAAGATGTCTATTAGTTTAATGAATGGTGCATTTTGGAATATTCATAACAATGATGTATTTCTTAGTTTAAATACTATCATTCCAGATATTAACTTACCTAAAGTTAAATTCTTTAATGGTTCCAATTTCATCACTAAAACTCTAAGCAATAACTCCCAATATAATACTCAATTTCTTGCGTATTATGAATTACAAGTTATTAGAGCTGAGTTAATTAAACGACAACAAACAGAAACATCTAAAGTTGATTTTAAACTCAAACGAAAGCACAAAGGTCATGATAAAGTTATTGTTAATAGCTTTGCATTACCAGTAGCTTCAGATCCCATTTATGAAAAACTTTTACCTATTGAGCAATTGATGTCACATAATAATATTGATCCCAAATCAATTCGTAAAAGATTAAGTACTCGCACAGATAGATTACTAAAATCAACTAAAAATTTAGTTTTTCCTATTGTGGTTAAAACCCAAAAGGTTATCCATAGTAAGAAAACTAAATCTGTTGAAGGTAAAATTGTTAACTTATATAGTTTACCTCACCAAGATGATAGTACATATTCTAAACATGCTGCTAAATATTTTGCTAAAGCTAAAATAAAAGCAGCATCTAATATAGAATTTGATAATCTTTCTAATTATCATGACTTCTTCACTGCTATTTCAAAAACATCTGAAAATCCAGCTCAGGCTTATTTTACTCTATTCAAAGATGTTATGGTGGACAACCTTAAATTTACTTTATCCTCAGGACTTACAATTACTGCACCCTCAGTAGCTATTAAAAACATATATACTCCATCTAAGGATAAAGAGGAATACAGAGAAAAGATCGTTGCAGCTTTTCATTCTATATTGGTTTACAGTGCTAAACAAATAATAAAAAAAACCAAGACAACATACTTTGATTATATTCATGAGAATAAAATAAAAAACACTAATGTTTCTAAATTTAATATTACAAGTTACGACATGCATAAGGCATTAAGCGAAGTTCCCAAATTAAATGGACTTCTACCTTTAAATGGATCTCTTATTCAATCAGATAAGTCATCTACTTACAATTCGTTCATATATAAAACATCTAAAGGATTTAAATCCTTTGTTAATGTTACTAACTTATTCTTTGATCAATTATTATTGGATAATATTAATTTGTATCTTACAAACCTTAGCTCGGTTCTTTCTTCTTTAAATATTAAATTTAACTCAAAACAAGATATGGTTGAATTTTTCAAAAAACGAATTGAAGAAATTGCACCTTCAACCAAATCTAATATTACCTCTATTACTAAAGGTACAATCGGTAAGGTATTAACCAAAGGTATCATTGATACAGTTAAACAATTGTTATCTGTTGATACAGTTATCAATAATTCCGATTATACATATAACCCATCATTGTCTCTTAAATCTAATTTAATTAAATTTAGAACTACTCTTCAAAAATTAGCTAAAACTAATGAACCTAAACTTATATTTAATTATTTTAAATTTTCACCTTTAGTTAAGATAATGTCTTATGTTGTAACCTCAGGGAATTTTATTAATAATATGAAATCAGTAAATGATCTTATTGCCAATATTGATTCAACTATATTACTTATTAACCAAAACAAAATTAAATGGGATTCAATCCATACTAAACTTATTAAACACGAATTTGAATCTCATCCATTCTTCATGAAACAATATGATCATTTATTTGTCTATGGTAAAATCAAGAAAAATCTTGATGATACATATAATGTAATAACTCATGTCGATAAACCTGTAACTCAAGATGTTACTACTAAGTATTCAATCACATCTACTATTGTACAAAGATCTTTATATAAAGAACTAAAATATAGTAAAACAGAAAATACATCTAAACATGCATATGCTGCAGCTCAAAATCTTTTAAGTAAATCTAAAATAAATTATCACTATAATTCTGAAACTAACATGAGTGAAGGTCAAATCTTAGTTAAAGTTCCTACTGCTAAGTTTATTACTGTTGAAGCTTTAGTAAACTATAACTATTCTCAACTAAAAGAATTTTCAAAAGCAATAGCGGAACAAACCAACGATACATCAATAAGCAATCTTATTATAAATATATATACTTATATTTATAATCATTCACTTATTCTTGCAAAAAATGCTGATTTTGAATTATTTATTAAAACCATTAAAAATGAACTTAAAAATAGCTATCTTAATACTGACCGTAAATATATTAAAGCTTTAAAAAAACAAGATAAAATTAAACTAAATCAATTTAACGCCAAGCTCAAAATAACTAAACATTTAAAAGAAATGGGTTCGACTTTAATTAACACAGTTAAAGCACCAGTTTCATTTAATACATCTCTCACTGACGGTAACTCAACAATTAGTGCTACTGCCAATTCTAAGTTCTTAAACTATACCAAATCTAAATATGGTTTACCTGAATTACTCAATCTCAGATCAAATTCTATTGCTTATAATATCCAATCTATTCAAAATTCTATTTCTAAACTTAACTAAATTTAATCACTCATACATATTTCAAGGTTCATGTCATCGATTAATAACTCTAACCTATCAGATCTCCACATCAAATAACTCCAAATTCATAATCAAACTTCCAGATCTCCACAACTTAATAGGAATAAATATTCTTATATATATTATAATATAGATATATTAACTAAATAAACTAAAATAAATAAATAAAAATAAAAAAAAGATAAATTTTCCAAGGGATAAATTAACCTTGAGATATCCATACCTTACAAG
>Ga0190313_1000131_pt1 | contig 48512 bp, 59 predicted proteins | sample 4870071011_MG_FD_169989 | JGI IMG/M metagenome (GOLD analysis project Ga0190313, IMG submission 169989) | Hydrothermal vent sediment bacterial communities from Southern Trench, Guaymas Basin, Mexico - 4870-07-10-11_MG | ecosystem: Environmental > Aquatic > Marine > Hydrothermal vents > Sediment ... | reverse complement strand
TTGATCCAAGAGCACGTCTTTTAAGGTCCTCTATAGAGTTATTCCAAGGGAAGCTAGACGAAGCTTATAGAGACGCATGTAGGGCTTTTGCCTATGGTGAAACTATACTACCTTCTAGATTCAAGAGATTTGAGGATTTCTCGAAGGGTAAAACAAAGGGAGAAGTATACAATTGGATAAGAGATACATTGGATATAGGTTTCCTAGCTTATAAGTTAGGAGAGCCAATCCACAATATTTAAAAGTTAACACAGTCTTTAATTTCTATGGAATTCCCAAGGTTTAGAAAGCTTACTGTTGAAAGGTATGAGAGAGAGTTTGAGACCAAAAAGATGAGGGATAGAAGACTCTTCTATGATCTTAATGTAAGGGTTGGCGATCCTGAAGAGCTTAGGTCGGATGTTAATGAGCTCCTACAGGATATGGATTATGACGTAGTTCTTAATGAATTAACTAAGTTTGAAGACGCAGAGATGGATAAGATGTTCATGGGGGGCAGGCTAAAACCTCTTAAAGCAGTAATCAAAGCCAAAAAGATAGTTAGAAAGGGACCAAAGTTCCCGTTGATTTGGAAAACCTTCTTTATACTTGGTCTTGTTTCGATTGTTATCTCTTTACTTCCTAAGGACTTTGGATTCACAGGAACATTTAGATACATAAGCCTTGGATTCTTTGTGCTTGCTGGTTTAGTCTATCTAATCAAGGAGAAAATACCTCTTGTCATATGGATAAAGATAGTTGGCATATACAACGTACAAGATGAGCAGGCTGATGTTAGAGTTGTTTTAGCTGGAGACATACTGAAGGAAGATAAGACAGTGTTTTCCAAGCTTGAAGATGAGTTAAGTGAGGTCTATAATGTGCTTGCTAGGAAGTACATTAAGAAACTATCCAAGAGACAGATAGTTAGCCAAATTAAACTTCCAGAGAAGGCGAAGGCTAATCCTGAGGCAAGGATTTTAGAGATCATGGCAGATGTGGATAAGGAACTCTCAAAGCTTGAGAGGAATTTAATAAATGGGAAGATTACAGAGGCCACATACAAGGAGTTGAAAGAGAAACTCCAGAAGAAGAAAGAAAAGTTAAGCACCATCTATGACTTGTTGAATATTTAACTGTTTAATTGCTGTCTTTGAATAGTATCTTCTTTCTCTTACCATTCTTGTCCTTTATCACAACTTCGGCATAGTCTCTAATCCTTACTTTATGCCCATGAGATTCTGCTACTTCCTGGGCTATGTCCCACACTGCTGTTTTGAAGTCTGCACCAAGTGAAAGAACATGATAATTAACAAATGCAGATCCCATATCTACCATTGCATCTGTAGCTTGTGGAGTGGTGCCCCCAAAGTCCACGGCCTTTCCTGTTATCTTATACACCAAATTCTCAAACTTGGTTATTAAACCCATACCTTGGAAGACGTATTCGTAGAATAAAGGTTGTATTATGCCTCCTATCCCCATGTAAACCTTTCTTCCAAGGTTTCTAAGGCTTTCCTCCCATGGTTTCTTAATAGGATGGGTGTGGATTACAGCGGATTCTAAAGTCCCACCATCTTTCTCTACCATCTTCTTTACGTCTTCAATTGTGTCTTCTAATTCTTTATCATCCATCATGTCTTCAACTTTCTCATGAACATTGTATATTAGAAGCATAGTCTGCATTGCAAGGGAACCCTTAAGAGCATGTGCGAAGAGATCATCGTGCGTTACAAGATAAGCCTTTAAGAGATTGATATCGTACATAACTGCGAATATGGTTTGAAGAAGGGCATTGTAAGCTTCGTATCTCTTCGCTCTTCTTACTAAGCCTTCAAGTCCATCCCTCTGATAGGCTACATCAAGCTGTCCCCTTATATACTCGTCAAGTATCTTTCTCCCAAGCATGCATATGAAGGCATATGCAATTTTATAAATTTATTCAGACCACACCAAGAATGCTAAGAATAATCCAAATTATTAAGCCAACCATTATCCACTTAAGAATAATCCTTACATACTTCAAAGCAACCCATACGAAGAAAAGAATTATAATAAGAATTATTAGTGTTGCATTTCCTGTACTTAATCCAAGACCTGTTAACCAGCCTACTATCCCATTAAAGAAGTTTTTCACATCAGCTATGAACTTTATGATTTTGCCTATTGTGTCTACAGTTTGTGATAGAACTTCGAGGGTTTGTGTTAAACTTGAAGTTTGATTATCAGAAGCAAGTACTAAGGGCATGACTAGCATTGGTATTAAGAGAAAGAACAATATTCTCTTGTTCATCCTCTTGAACATAGACATTAGTTTCTCCCATAAGAGAAGAGGCAACACTATTAAGGTAAGGGCGGCGAGGGCTGCTAGCTTGTTAGGTTGCACATGCGGATTTCTTAGTATGAGAAGTATAACAATCGTAGCTAAGATGAGCACGTAAACAAGTTTGTTGAGTATCCACAGCAATGTGCTAAGTGGCTTTTTGTATTTCTTAATTCCTTTTTCTGCTATGTGATGAAGAAGGTATATGAAGTAAATCTCATACACCAACGCTCCAAAGAATAGGAAGTAGGATGACTTATAAAAAGAGAAGTACGAGAACAAGGATGAAAATGCAAGTAAGAAAACACTTATCACAAAAGAGAGTTCGGATGCAATTAAGTACTCTTTGGTGTTCTTGTACTCAGTTCTAAAGCCAAGCTTATCTATTCTAAAAGTTTGCTTGGTTTGTTTAGAGTGTCTCGGATGCTTTGAGCCCATACCTATTTCAAAAACTCATCCTTTAAATGTTAATCGAAAACTATTTAACGTTGATTGGCATAAGATTGGCGGAGGCGATATCCTATGGGTATTGGAGGTTATTTCTTCTTAAAGGTTAAGGGGCTCTTCAATAGAAATCTTGAAGAGCTTGGGAAGTCTAGGGATGTAGAGCTCATACATGAGTGCGGTGGAATAGAAGTACCTATCTACTTTGTAAGACCTTCTAACATAAAACCAAGCAGAAAAGGAGAGTTGGAAGAAGAACTAGAGAAGTAGCTGCTTAACTATGCAGTAAAGATCTTGTACTTGTCTTTGCCTTCGAGTTCCATTATTATTCTTCTTACTATTATTTTCTTTGGATCTGGGATAAGTGGAACTCTCTTTTGTATGTCTTCGAATGATTCAAATGGTTTTTCTTTTCTTGCCTCAAGCAAGTGCCACATGTGCTTCTTACCAATCCCAGGTAAGACTTCAAATTCGTGAAGTCTTATATTTATACCCGAGGCATTGTTAAAGAAATCTACGAATTCTTTTTCCCTTTGCTCTACTAACCTTGTTATTGCATTTTCTAATTCTTCTCTAGCAAAGTTTGTAAGCTTGGATATGTTAATCCTTCCTATAACGTGATGTATTCTTTCTCTCTTATCAGGACCAATATAAACCCTTTCACCATGCTTAAGTGTTACGCCTGCTTTTGGGGCTACTTCTAGCAAAGTGAAATATTTCTCGCCAAGAATCTGGGCTACAGGCTTCCTATCTCTACCTAAAGGATATCCCTGTGGAAGGAAATCCAATACTATCCCGTAGTCCTCTCTCTTTATAGGTCTCTTAAACACAAACAACACCTCATATGTATTTGGACACGACTTCAAATATCTTCTGAAGTTCTTCTGCCGTGAAAGAAGTTACAGAATCTTCTAGAATTAACTTTAAGTCCTCCATGTCTCTTGGCAGGATGTCAATTATCTTTGCTACATGATGCTCTTTAAGTTTTCTCATCTCCAATCCTTCTAATTCCTTTTTTAATTCCATGGCCTTTTCCTTCTTTAGTTTTGAGAATGCCTTAGCGTGCCTTAGAGCTTTCTTCTGCTCTATGGTTTTTTCTTCTATAGGCTCTAGTATTTCTTTTACCTCTGGAAGGCTTACGTACTTTTCTTCAACTATGTCAAAGTCGCTTATCATTTTTCCACCTTCTTTAGATGCACATTTGCAGCTATGACCCTTTTAACTTTGTTCCCATCTTTCAACTCAACAATGGTTGCTTTCCCTCTTTTACCAACAACTTTTGCTATCTTTCCCCAGAACCTTCTAAATGGAAGTCCTTTTTGATAGGAAGGTTCCGGAACTATGACTACTTTGTCTCCCTCCTCAAACTGTTGGAGGAACTTTGAGATCTTTACTTTACCTCTGTCTCTTATGTGCTTCTTTAGTCTCTTTCTTGTGTCTGAAAACTTTCCTTTTTTCTTCTGCACCATTTTTATCACTACCCCAACTCTTTATCCCGTTTTAAGATTCTGAAAAAGCTTGTACTTAAAAAGCTTTTGGTGAACTTAATTCAACAGCACGATACTCTAGAAACTTTTATAAGCACCCCTACGACTTCTGGTGTATGGAGAGCACAAAGTCAAAAGAGCAAATTTTTTATATGTATAAATTATTATTTAATGATAGTTTAAGTCCCCGGTATGACCCTTTTGTAGGGGAATACCGGGCTTCCCTTAGTTCTGTGGTGAGGTCTTGTGGTTAAGAGGGCTATAGTCTTCGTTGATGCTAACAATTGGTACCACAATGTTAAGAGATTCTTTAAGCCTGGTGATATAGATATTGTAAAGATATCTCAGTTCCTATGCGAAGTTAAAGGGTATTGTCGAATCTGTATTTTTTGATTTGGCGGATACAAAAAGAAAGGAGAAGGGAATAGATGTATGGATAGCTGTGGACATCATACGTCTTGGAATCATAGAAGATAAGTATGATGTTTGTATCTTAATCTCGGGAGATGCTGACTTCGTACCGGCTTTAAATCTCATAAAAGATAAAAAGGAAGTTTTAGTAGCTATGACCCCGGTAGGCTTCTCCACTGAGCTAAGATCTAACTTTCCATTTTTCGTATTGAAAAAGAGTACACTAGCAAAGTGCTTTGCTAATCTTAAAGATTAGCCAAGCATCGAAGGATCAAGTTTGGTAAGATCTATGTTGCCGAATTGTTTCATTAACTTCTTGAGTTTCCTGTTTCCAATCATACCTTTCATTAGCTTTTTCACTTTGTTATACTGATCAAGAAGAGCTTTTACTGTTTTTATGTCTGTACCTGAACCTTTTGCTATTCTCTCCATTCTAGAATGGTTTATGATGTCTGGATTCTCAAGTTCTTCTTTTGTCATGGAATCCATTATGTACTTGAACTTTTTGAGGTTCTCTTCCTGAACATTGATTAAATCTTTTGGGAGTTTAGCCATACCCATCCCAGGTATAAGATTCATTATTTGTGACAGAGGACCCATCTTTTTCATGGATTCTAATTGTTCATAGAAGTCCTTTAAAGTGAAGTCTCCCTTTAGCATTTTCTTACTTAGCTTCTTAGCCTTCTCTTCATCTATTGCTTCCTTAGCCTTTTCTAGTAAGGTCTCAAGATCTCCAAGGCCAAGAAGTCTTGATACGTATCTTTTTGGCTCAAATTCCTCAAGATCGTCTAGCTTTTCTCCTGTACCTATGAATTTAATCTTTGCACCAGTTATAGCACATGATGTAAGAGCCCCACCTGCTCTTGCTGTACCATCCGTCTTAGTTAGGATAACACCAGTTATCCCAAGGAGATCGTGGAATTCTTGAGCCTGAATCTTAGCATTCTGCCCTAAGTCTGCAGGCACAACAAGAAGTATTTCATCAGGTGTAAGTTCCTTCTTAATGCTTGCAATCTCATCTCTAAGCTCGTTATCTAAAGCGTCTCTGCCTGCAGAATCAGCTATTATCACATCATACTTGCTGAATTGGTCTTTGAACTTCTGAATGACTTTAACAGGATCCTTCTCATCTTTTATGTGAAATACAGGTACTCCTACCTTCTCACCAAGCTGTATAAGTTGTTCTACAGCTGCTGGCCTAAATGTGTCTAAAGCTAAAAGGGCTACTTTGTAGCCCTTCTTCTTAAAGAATTTAGCTAGTTTTCCAGACGTAGTGGTCTTTCCGGATCCAAATAACCCAACCATAAGGATTATGAATGGCTTTTTGCTAATCTCTATCTTATGTCCTTCTTCTCCTACTAATTCTACTAGTGTATCATAAATTACAGATATAACCTGCTCCTTTTTGGTTATGCCCTTTCCTAGGCCTTTCTTAAGCTTGTCTTTTACTTTGTTAGTGAACTCGAATACAAGCTTAACATCAACATCGGATTGCAGCATGGACTTTTGTATGTCCTTTAGAACTTCGTTAATTAGCTTATCTGAGGCGAAGCCAGCTGAGACTAGCTTCCTCAAAGACTCTTTTATACCTTCGAACATATTTAAACTACCACATGTCTCTTTATTAATGTTTTTCTGTTGGTAATGTATATAAATGTTGAGAACCAAGTATAGGACAATGCTTGAGGACAGATTTCCTATGCCACGGGGAAGGGACCTTAGATTCCAGAGTCCGTACGAGCAGATGGAGCTCGTTCGTGCTTTAGGGTATCTGTGGGTGTTAAAGGAAAGAGTAGAGGGTAAGGTGCCAGAGATCGCAAGTCTTCTTGAGACAGCTTTAAGAGCTTACTTCGAAAGAGGTGTCCCAAGAGATATGGTCTTAAAGGAGATGAGAGAAATCCTCTCGAGAGAATCTCCTATTGAAGGAGCTTCTTTAGAATCTTATCTTTCTTGAACCATTCGAGATCGTCGTATCCCTGGCCTGTACCAAGGAATAGGATAGGTTTCTTAGTTACATAAGAAACAGATATTATAGCTCCGCCCTTTTGATCTACGTCAGATTTCGTTAGGATTATGTAATCAATACCTATCTTCTCATTGAATGCTTTAGCTTGGTTAATAACATCATTACCAGTTAAAGCATCTCCAACGAATATTGTTATATCTGGCTTGATCACTCTTTTTATCTTCTCCAGTTCGTCCATAAGGTTTGAATTAGCATGAGACCTTCCTGCTGTATCTATCAACACAACATCTATCCCTCTAGCCTCTGCATGTTTAACAGCATCAAAGGCTACAGCGGCAGCATCTGCTCCATAATCATGTTTAATGACTTTAACGCCAAGATTCTTAGCATGCTTCTCAAGTTGTTCGATGGAAGCTGCTCTAAAGGTATCAGATGCAGATATAACACAAGTTTTTCCCTTGTTTTGTAAGTACTTACAGAACTTTGCAAGTGAGGTCGTTTTTCCAACCCCATTCACTCCAACGAACATAACCTTAAGAGGCTTCTTCTTAAGAAGCTCGTTGAATTCCTTCTCATCAGCTTCCATTAAGACAGATGAAAAAGCATCCTTAATGGCACTTTTAACTACGTCTTCCTCTTTTCCTCTCTTAACCCTTCCCTCGACCAAATCCTCTTTAAGGACTTCCTTTATCCTTTCTACAACCTCAAAGGCTACATTAGCCTCCAGAAGCGCAAATTCCAGTGGTTCAAAGATTTTCTCAAACTCTTTTTCTGTTAGTCTCTTAGTGGTAAGTCTTGAAAGAAGCCCTACTTTCTCTTTAACTTCCTCTTTTGGCTTCTCTTTTTTAGGTTTTGCCTCAGCCTTTTTAGTTTTCTTACCCTTCTTGACCTCCTTGGCTTTGGGCTTCTTAGGAGCCTTAGCTTTCTCCTCCTTAGGCTTAGTCTTTACTGCGTCCTTAATTACCTTAAGAGATTCCTTCAGTTTGTTCTTCAAAAACCCAAACATGGTTATAGAATGTTAAGGAGCCTTAATAAACCTTTTTATTTGTTTGGATTAAGCTCCATGATCTTGTGTTCTAAGTTATGTAGTTGATTGGCAATCTTGGTTAGTTCAGCACTTATCTCACTTTGGGTTTTGGTGAGTTCTTCTATTTGCTTCCTTAGGTACTTAATTCCATCGTCAAAGCTTTTATTAACAACTATATTTGAACCAACATTAATCAAAACACCGTCTTCAACTACATTGGCTTTGACAAAAACTCCTGTAGCTAAAGGTAGTACTACATCGTCTCTCTTTTTCTTTAGTTCTTCTATTGATGAGATTATAGCTTCGTACTCTTGTTTTCTAGCTTCGATGTTCTGCATAAGATTAGAAAGATTCTCAGACTCTTGTCTTAAAGCCTCGTATTCATAAACAGCGGCTTGAAATTCTTCTTCCTTACTCATATCCTTACTCATAATTTCACTTCTTCTTAAGGGTTTGTTTCATCTCACTCTTCTTTGTTGGCTTAACTTTCTTCTCTTCCTCCTCTTTTTTCTTCTCTACTTCTGTTTTTAGCTCTTTCTTCACTTCTTCCTTTTCCTTTAATGCTTCCTCAAGTTTCTTTTCTTTCTTCTTCTCTTTCTCTTTAAACTTAAGGCCAAACAATTGAACTCTTACTTCATCGTCTTCTTTCCTTGCAACAACTTTTATCTTAGGATAAGGATTCTTAGCACCCCTCTCCCATATCTTTTCATTAAGTTCTTGCTCTATCTTTATATTCTCAGACTTCATGTGTCTCTTCATGAACTTCTTAAGGGCAGCTATGGCTCTCTTTGCCCTTCTCCATCTAGGAACCTTCCTAAATTCTCTTGCAAGAGGTACAGTATAAACTCTCTCTATCTTCTCTGCCATGAAAATCACTTCTTAAGCTTGCTTGTTCTCCAATGTCTTCTCATATGTGGATTCAATCTCCACCTATTTGATCTTCTTTTACCAAACTTCTTAAGTATAGCCCAAGCTGGAGCTCCTCTAGAAGCCCTACCTGCTTTTAACAACCTTAATTTCCTTGCAATGTGTTTTCCTACGGCCATGTTTATCCCTTCAACACCTTATGTGCGATATTATCTACGAGTTTCATTCCCTTTGGAGTTATGATTCTTCCTTTAGGTTGCTTTTTAATTAGTTCTTCACTTTCCAATTGTTGAAGTATTGTTCTTATAATTTTACCTGAAGCTTTAACTTTTCTTTCAGGCTTGTGTCCTCTGTTCTTTCGTCCTCCAAATCTTGTTCTAAGTCTTTCCACACCAACAGGACCATTAAGATAAACATTCCTTAATATAGCAGCTGATCTTAGATACCACCAATCTTCTTGTTCTGGAGGTCTTTCCTTATGAGCACCAGTCTTAACAAACTTCGCCCACTCTGGCATTTGTAGACCTTTAACTTTCTTTAACTCAGCTGCTAAAGCTTCTACAAGTTTATTTTGATCCACATCATATACATTTACCATGTATGATTCTTACTAAAATTGTATTTATAAAGCTTATGCTCCATGATTATGTTTAGTAAATGAGCTATAGACTGATCAATACTCCACCTCTTTTCCTGAAAACATAGATTCTATCTTTATTTTATGATTGCCCCTTATCACTTTTCCAATGACGTCGGCTTTAAATTCTTTTATCTCTTTTAATATTTCATAAGCGTCTCCTTCTTCAACACCCAATACAAACCCCATCCCGCAGTTAAAGGTTTTGTACATTTCATCATCAGAAACTTCTCGGTTATAGAGATCAAAGAACACTTCTTGGGGGCGTAGCCCATGATGCCTTTCAATTACAATATCAGCATCCTTAGGTAAGATGTCCTTCAGCTTTGTAAAAGCTCCACCTGTTATGTGCATCATTCCATAGATCTCAAATTGCTTGTCTAATGAAAGAATTGTGTCTATGTAGATGTTAGTTGGCTTAATAAATTCTGGTCTATACTCTTCACCAAACTTTTCTCTAACTTTCGTAAATCCATTTGAATGAAGACCACTGCTCTCTATTCCAATTAGGACATTACCTTTTCTAAACATGTTAAGTTTTGGGTTCTTGACAAATCCTAACATTGTTACGCTTAATTCTAGGCCATCCATGTTGTCATGGATGGCGGTTTCTCCTCCAGTAATAGCAATTTCTCTTCCTTTGCATTCACCGGCTAGATGAGAAATTATCTCTAATATGGCATCCTCATCATCTTCTGGTAGAAGTAAGTGATCGATAAGAGCGTATGGTGTGGCCCTCATCATTGCTAAGTCATTTAGATTCATAGCAAGAGCATCTCTCACAGCGTTCTCAAAACTCCTTTTTTCCCAGTGGTATATCCCTTTTGTTCCTATCCCATCTGTATGGTGGTATTCTTGATAAGAGAATTTCTTTCTAACAATATTTTTTTCTACTGAGACATAAGGTGTTTCCCATGTTTGCTTTATAAGCCTAAGAATTTCTCCTTTGTATGGCTTTGTGGAGTCATACATAAGACATAAAATAGGCCCAAGTTTAATAAAAGTTTCCCTGATAGTGAAGATAATGCTTTAGAGAAACTATTGTTTAAGGGCCCGGAGGGATTTGAACCCCCGATCTGCTGGGCCGAAACCAGCCGCCTTTCCGGACTAGGCTACGGGCCCAAAGTAGATAAAGAATTCATAATTTAAGAATATTTGTTTTCGTTCCAATCTTAACGCCATCGTGCTTTATCCACACTACAACGTCTACTACATCATCCTTAAAGTTAGCTTCTATTGTGTGTTCAACTTTGTTCACCCCAAGCCCAGGCCTATAGTATGGGAAGACAAAGGCAAGTAGCTTCCTAAACATACGCAGTGCTATATCCTCGTTCTCAAACTCAAAGACAACCTTCTCCGAAAGCTTACCTAAGAAATAAATGATCTTAAAGTGCTTAGTTTGAAGTATGATTTTGTCAACCTGTGAAAAAGGAATGTCCATAACACTCTTAAGTAATAGAGAAGGATCCTCGTCGAATGGAGCTTCCTTCTCAAGAGTTCTCACTTTACCAAGGTACTCGTACTCTATCTTAAGAATGTAAGTGAGGAACTTAAACTCCTTTGAGATCACATCGTAGAAGGTGTCTGGGGTTAAGATCACATTTCCGGAGTGCTGTAAAGTTATTTTATTCCCCTTTAGTTCGAGCGTGATTTTTCTCTTATTTAAAGTTTTTAAGTTCGATATGACTTCAAATGCAAGTTTGCTTTTTACTCCTTTAAGAATATCCCTTAATCCTAAAGCGTATTCAAAAACTGTTAGCACCATAGTTATTTTCCACACTCAGAAAATAAATATTTTACTAAATAAGGATTATGCAACAGTTAACTTTAAATAATCCTATCCCATTTCTTAGTTATGGCTCGGGGGAAGTTTATAGTTCTTGAAGGCATAGACGGTGCAGGAATAAGTACGCAAGCTGAATTGCTTGCTCAATACTTAAAGTCAAAGGGTAAAAAAGTCTTAGTTACGAAGGAGCCAACTAATAGGATCATAGGTGGATTGATAAGAGGATTCCTAACCGGGGACTGGTCTGTGGATCCAAAGACTGCTCAGTTATTATTTGCAGCCGATAGATCAGAACATCTTAAGAAGGTTATACTACCAGCTCTGAAGAAAGGACAATGGGTTATATGTGACAGATATATCTTATCGTCTATAGCTTATGGTTCATTGGATTTGGATAGAAAGTGGTTAGAAGCTGTGAACTCACAGTTCATAGAACCTGATGTAACTTTTGTTATACACGTCCCTCCAAAAGTTAGCCTAAAGAGAATAAAAGGTTCTAGGTTTGGATTAGAGTTATTTGAGAAAGAAAAACTTCTAACCAAAGTTATTAAAAATTACTTTGATGCCTCAAGAGACTTTAAGAATGTATACCTAATAAATGGCTTTAGGGAGATAGAAAAAGTCCACGATGAAATTGTAAGGTATCTAGAGAAACAGTTTAAGCTATGATCACAAAAGAATGTGGAGTGCTATTACTGCTATTATTACAATTGCTGAGAGGACTAAGACTTGATCTGGTCTGAGTCTTATCTTTGAGCTGTAATCATCGAAGTACCTCATTAAACCTCCGTACGAAGGAGGCGTCCTTATCATCTGCTTTAAACTTGCCATAATTCTTCACGAAGTTTGAGGTTTATAAACTTTATTTTTGTCTGGAGAGATAATCTGCAGCTGAGAGGGCAGCTTTAGCCCCATCACCTGCAGCTATTATCGCTTGTTTGTGGGTACAGGATGTCACATCTCCAGCGGCGAATATGTTTTTCTCAGATGTCCTGCAGTCTACGTCTATGAGTATCTCACCTTTTTCATTTGTATCAACTATGCCTTCGTATAGAGAAGATTCTACATCGTACCCTATCTCTACAAAGACTCCGTCCACTTTTATCTTACTCTCTTTCTGTGTATCTCTATTCTCAATAACAATAGCCTCAACTTTCTTGTCCCCTAATATCCTCTTGATCACGTAAGGAGTCTTCTTCACAACATTCTTCTTAGATAGAGCTTTCTTGACCATGAATTCATAAGCTCTGAATTCATTTCTCCTATGGATAAGATATACTTTCTTTGCGATCTTTGATAGGTAATAAACTGCGTCCAAAGCAGAGTTTCCACCACCAACCACAGCTACAACTTTATCTTTGTAAAGAGGTCCGTCACACACAGCACATGTTGATACACCCCTTCCTAAGAACTTACCCTCACCCTCTACTCCAAGAAGCCTTGGCTTCCTTCCAGTAGCTATAATTAAAGTCTTAGCCTCGTATATTTTATTTCCATACACTTTAATCACGTCACCACTTTCTATTTTGGTTACGGGTTCAAACTTGATTTCAACACCCACATTTTGGACTTGCTTATAAAACTTCTCAACAAGCTCTACACCAGACATCCTATCCACACCCAAATAATTCTCTATCTCAGAGGTGTAAGAGACTTGTCCTCCAAGTGTTTTAGTTAGGATAAGAGTCTTCAAGTTCAACCTTCCACAGTACAAACCTGCAGAAAGTCCAGCAGGCCCACCACCAATTATTATCACGTCGTACATATCAAAACTTCCTTAAGTAGTCCTATATAAGAGTTTCTATAATTCAAAATAAGTTTTTAATCTCAGCCACCAACTTATCTAGATCTATAAGTTTTTCCTCTCCTGTTTTCATATCTCTAAGCTTAACTTTGTTCTGACTAAGTTCAGTCTTCCCACATATCAAAACATAAGGTACACCTCTCTTATCAGCAAACTCCAAAGCCTTTGTGAGCTTCTTATTAACAAGGTCCGTACTTATTCCATTCTCTCTTAATGTCTCAACAACCTCTATACTCTTATCAAGAGTTTGTATTGGTATGACTAAGACTTTGGGTATTGTCTCTTTAAAATCTTCGAATCCCCTTTCTTTTAGAACTTCATATATCACATCCAACCCAAAGGTCATTCCTGTGGCAGGATATTCTTCCTTACTTCCTATGAAGTTTTGTATCATCTTATCCCATCTTCCACCAGCGGCAACGGTACTTGTAACTTTAGAGTTCAAAGGGAAAACTTCCCATATTAACCCCGTATAATAGCCTAACCCTCTTGCTAGTGATGGATTAAACTTCACATTCTCTATCTTAAATTTAGAGACTAAATCGAAAAGTTCTTTAAGCTCTTTTATTCCTTGCTTTCCACATTCGTTTTGGAGATAGGACTCAAAGAACTTTATTGCCTCTTGATTTGATAAGGAACTTCCTTTCTCTAAGAAGTCAAGTAGCTTTACTATTGCATCTTCGTCTATCCCTTTGTCCCTAAGCTCCTTTTCAACATAATCCCTCCCAAACTTCTTGATCTTATCCAAACTTAATGCAACGGAAACAAAGTCTTTTTCATTTATGCCACAGAATTCCATAAAGCCAAATAAGAAGTTCCTACTACTAACTTCTATCTCAACATCTATTTTAAGGTCTTTGAATATGGAATTTGCCATCTTTATGAACTCAAAGTCAGCATATGTGTCTTTGACCCCAACTGTATCAACATCACACTGTGTAAACTCCCTTAGTCTCCCTGCCTTAATGGGTCCGTCTCTAAACACTTTTCCTATTTCATATCTCTTAAAAGGCATTCTAAGTCTTGGATTCATACCTATGAGCTTTGCAAGTTTAAATGTGAGTTCGTACCTGAGAATAAGATCTCTTCCACCCTGATCTTTTAATCTGTATACCTCTTTAAGTATCTCTTCTCCCCCAGCATACTTGCTTGCTCCTATCTCGTAGAAGTCAAGTATGCTTGTCTCTATGGGTCTAAATCCATACTTCTTGAAGTTTGACACTAAAACTTCCTTTATTTTCTCTCTAATTATTTGTTCCTCTGGTAGATATGTTCTTGTTCCCTTTAGATCTTTTAATTCCATTGTACTACCACCTTAGAGAAGGCCGCAGGCGGGAATCGAACCCGCGCCTGAGGATCCACAGTCCCCAATTCTACCACTAAACTACTGCGGCCATCGAAAATCAGACTAGAAAAATCTCTTCTCTTAGTGATGAACAAACACACCAACCATATAAAAAATTAAAAAATAGAATTACTTATAAAGGTTTCGTAGGTCAGGTAAAGTCCAACACTTGTAACCTAAGAATCCACATGGATTCTCTCTTGTCTGTTCTTCATAGCTGACTTCGTATGTTAGGAAGCCTGTTATTTGATTGCTCTTAGGAATGCCTATCCTTGGTAAGTTCAAGCTTGGTAGTCTCATCTTTGGCAATCTCAATCTTGAAAAGTTTCCTATGGTAAGACCAGTTAGTGGTGTTCTTCTGATTCCTATGTTATTCTCAATTGTGTTGATTCTTTGCTCCAAGTATGTAAGATTGTTTCTAAGGTTCTCATTTTCAAGCTCAAGCTCTTTAATCCTTTCTTTTAGGTACTGTGTTTCGTTCTCAAGGTCTTGTACATTTGCAGGTTGAAGAGCATCTACTCTTCTATTCAAGTCATCTATTTGTTCTTGCACAGGCTCTACCGATTTGTTGATCCAACCTTGTATTGTTTCATAGGAATAACCTGCACTGCCTCCTCCACCCCCACCATAGTAGTACGTTGTGGCTTCGTCCTTTAACCAATCTGCTTCATGGGAGTGGATATAATCCCAAATCTCTGTTATATTGTGATAGAGTGTATCGTTAATTTGTACGATTGTGTTGTAAGTCTGATTTGTTATTGCATCTATTTGTGTTATGTTATAGTAACTGTCATTGAGGACTTGAATTATTGTTTGGTTGATGGTTTGGTTTAGCTCCGTAATATATGTTTGATTTATGTAATAAACAGTTTGGTTAAGCTCTGTTATATTTTGACTTAGAACCGTAACATTTTGATTTATCTCCGTGACAGTTTGATTTAGCTGAGTAATGTTTTGATTTAGGATTGTTATATCTTGGTCTATATTCGTAACTGTCTGGTTGAGTTGAGTGATGTTTTGGTTTATGTTCGCTACACTCTGGTTTAGGTTGGTTATATTTTGGTTTATGTATGTAATCTCTTGGTTGATGTTTGTTATGTCTGCTACTATAGAACTTAACTGAGCTTCAATGGAGCTTATCTTGTCCAATACAACTTCGTATATATACCTCCATAAGGATGTTGTTGGATAGTAAAGCTTTCTTGCTCCATTGACTGTTAAGAAGTATGCTCTTCCTGGTTCAAGTGTTGTGAAGTCTGATGGATACGTTCTCTTAACAAGCTGACCATTAACATTTTCGTAGTAATATAGCTCTGTATATACGAACTTGACAGAACTTAACAATTCGTCTACGTCCATCTTTTCATTTGATGGGAAGGATATAAAGTAAGTTCCATCGCTCATGTTAAGAACAGCAGATTCTATCTCCTCTCCATTTAGTGAGATTTGGGTAGAGGATGAGGCATTTATTACATAACCTTGTGTCAAATTAATCTCAAAGTTGGTTCCTTGTCCACTGCTACAGTTGTACTCAATGTAATTTGATGCTTCAACCTTGGCATTTCTATATGTTCCAACACTTAGTATTGCTGGGTCTAAGTTACACACGTCTGAAGCTTGAGATAGACCAAAGTCTAATGGGAAAGATATGAAGTTTAGTCCACTCTTAAGGCTAAGAGTGAAGTCTGCATTCGTTTGCAGACTTAATGGCTTCGGATCTGTAATGGGTTTAAGATCAACAGGAACAGACACCACTGTCTCTTGTGATTCTGGGCGAGCTCTTGCTACTTTTATCTTACCTTTACTTGAGTCCATTAAAGATATCTGAGCATAGCTAAGGCTAAGTACGAACATTAGTACAAGTGCAAGTGATAGTATCTTCTTCATCATCTAAACTCACCATTCCATAGAGCCAGTTCTCTTCCAATGAGGGGTATGAACTTAATTTGTTTCTTCTCCTCGTCAGGTAAGGAGAAGTAACCTGTGTGTATCTCCTCCCAATCTCCAGATATGGTTATGGAACCATCTGGGTTATGAGTTACGTTACCAACTAAACCACTAACCAAGTTAACTGCTTTCTCACCATTACCATCGTCTATTATGAATACAACTCCTGCTTTGTCCTCAAGCACAGGGCCAAATATAGGATCTACTGTTTTGTATCCAGTTAGCATCTCGATGGAGTCTGAGTAATTGCTATTCACATCGAATACATACTTTGTGAAGAACTTGAAGAATCTTTCAACTTCCTCTACAGTTCCATTATTGGTGTACTCTTTAGTGTAGTTTAAGATGTTCTCCAAGGTTGAGAGCGTATCATTTGTGGTGAGGTTTAGCAATTCATTTGAGGTTGCATTGTCAATTGTAGGCATGAAGTAGGTTATGTTTGTCTCAGACTTAACTTCATTTAATAATGATTCTAAAGATTGGTTAGCATACATGGCTCTGTAGGCAAGTTCGTTCTCTAAAGTTCTCTGATCAACACTTGGTAAAATAGCCTTTCCAGCCTGCACTTGTGGTGTTGATCCATTTGTATTACTTGCCACAAGCATTGCCTTAACAGGTACGTTCTGATACTGTCCTGTAAGCAAGTAGTTTGCTAAGACTAAGTCAAATATGCTTCCATTGAATGTGAAGTTGTTCCCATTCCTTGTTAAGTTAAACTCGTGAGTTACGTCACCAACACTCAAGTATAACTTCGCACTGTCAGCATTATCTATCCTCCATGAGTAACTTTGATTGAACATTCCAACTTCAAAGTAATTTGTTCCATTGAAGACAGGTATGTGTGTTAACCTGTCTAGTAACTCTTGAGCATCTGTTAGGTTTTCTCTTGTGGAGTTTAATTGAGCGTAAACTACGAATAAGTTTTGTCTTAGCTGATCAACATTCAAATCTGTATTATTAAGGGCTGTATTCAAGGCTTGTATTCTCTCAGATAGGTTTTGCCTCTCCTCGGCTGAGAGATTATCAAGATTGTTAAGCTGTTGTGTAAGGGCTTGTATTTCATTCCTTAAGGCTGTGTCATTCTCACTCATAGATTGAAGCAGAGAATCCAACTGAGATTGCAAAGCTGATATGTTGTCCTCTACGTTCCTTGCAAATTGATAATCTCCTTGGAGTATTCTCATTATAGTAGAGTAATTCTCTGCTGAGGCATTGTCTAACAAGTTTAAGTGTTGCATAACTTCAAGTTGGAATGAAGTGAAGTTGTTTAGTATATTTGTGTATTCTTGATTTGTAAGCTGGAGTTGACTTGCCAAGGCAGAGACATTTGATTGAAGTAAATCAACTTTTTGATCTAGACCAGAGACCTGTGAGTTAAGTTCTGATAATTTAGAGTCTTGTTGTTTGTTCTTGTCTTCGATGTTTTTTATGTTTAAATGATTGAAGTATATTCCGGATGCGAGACCTGCTCCAACTAAACCTGCAAGCATTAAAGCCTTCCACTTCGATTTCTTTAAGGGCTCTGGATAAAGATAATCGACGGTTGCCTCAAGGTTTTTCTTATACTCTTCAAGTTCGTCTTGAGTAAGTTCACCTAAGGCTTTCTTAAGTGCTAGCTCATCCAAACCCAATCCATATGTGTTCTCTCTGAAAATATCTTCAGTACGCCTCTTCCCAAACCCCTTAGCTTCTATCTTTTCATAGTACTCTGAGAGTCTCTTAATATCGTCATCAGTTTGGGTTACGGTCTCAAGAAGTTTTTCTCTATACTCTCTTGCCTTTGTGCTAACATCATCCATGCTAGATGCTTTAGAAAGCACATCTTCTGGCTTTTCGGCTGGAAGTCCAACCTTCTCAAGAGCAGTATATGTCTTATACAATTCCCTCACTTCAGGAATTTCCTCCTGCATCTTATCGTAATCAACATCAGGTTTAAACTCACCCTTAAGCTTAAAGTAAGTGTAGGCAAGTGGACTCTCGTGGAGGGATGCTAGAGTATCCATATCAACTTTTCCTTCTATGTAGGCCCTATTAAAGTCTGCAATGGCCCCCATCTCTTGTTCTGCATGGAGAACTCTCTTCTCAACCTCGTTCATCATGTCCTCCGAGTAAAGATCATCATAGAATAACCTAAGTAATTCATTGGCTCTCTCGATGTGTGCTTCATAATTCTTGGGAGCTCTTTCCCAGGCTTTAAGTTCACTTTTATCTATACCAAGCAGAGAGTAAGGATCCTCTCCACTCTTCTCTATCTCATGAAGCCTACCTTTCAATGAAGAGATAGGATTAACTACTTGAGAGTTATCACTTGCCATAGTTTAAACTTCCAGATGCACTTTTAAAAAGATTTCGAAAAGCTTTAAATATAGTAGCGTACAAGTTTAATAATGATGCGCCAATAGTCTAGTGGTTAGGATACCGGCCTTCCAAGCCGGTGACCCGGGTTCGAATCCCGGTTGGCGCATTCTACACTTGTAGAAAAAGATATAACTCTCAAGAGGTTGTATTGCTTATGAACGTTACTAAGATCAAAGACATAAACTACAAGATGCTAAACTCTAGACTTAAAGTAGCTGGAGGTGTAAAAAACATAAGGAAAACGTCTGGTCCTTATCTTGTATTCTTAGAGGACGAAGATTCAGAGATTGTGTGTGTAACTTATGACAAGCCTAACTTCGATGTTGGTGATAGGATTGAGATCTATGGGACATTACAAGTGGGTTATAATGGATTCCAAATAAGGATTGAAGGGTACAATGTCCTAGAGCAAGGTAAGACAAAGGTTGAGTTTAAGGGATTCTTAATACAAAATCCCATACTTGAAAAGCTGAAGCCAAAGTTTATAGAAGCTGCCTCTATGATAAAAGATGCAGTACTTAAACAAAGACCCATAGTAGTAAAGCATCATAACGATGCCGATGGGTACTCTGGGGCTCTTGCATTGGAAGAAGCTATCTTGGGTTTGATCTCTGAGAAGAATAACTCTTTTCTTGAGTGGAACTTATTCAGTAGGATTCCTTCCACAACACCCTTCTATGATTACTTTGATGCCACCGAAGACATAGCAAGTGCTTTGTCTAAAGAGACAAGGTATGGAAATGCTAAGCCATTACTCATAATAGTAGATAATGGTTCTACAGAATCGGATGAAGTTGGGATTAAATTAGTGAAGGCTTTTGGATTTCAAGTTATAGTTTTGGACCATCACATACCTATAGACAACAAAGACATAGACGTTCACATAAATCCCCACTTAGTTGGTGGGGATTCAAATATCACAGCAGGTATGTTAGCTGTGGAGCTTGCTAAGATTGTGAATCCAAACTTCAAGTCTTATTTCTATGCTGGAATATCTGCAATAGGGGATAGATCCAACATAGAAGACTACTTTAAGTTGGTGGACATACCTTTATCCACTTTAAAGAAGATGGCTGTGTGTATAGATTTTCAAGCTAAGTTCTTAAGGAGAATGGAAGCAAGAGGATTAATACAAGAGTTGCTTAACTTAAACAATAACCACTTGGACATAATTTTCAATGAGATAGAGAAGAGGCTTAAGAAACAAGTGGCTCTCATATCTATGAACCTTAACAAGGAAAGGTTAGGGAATGGTATAAACTTCCTAACTTTAGATTATAAGAAAGTAAGAATATTCAAAGACTTCCCCTCTATTGGGAACAACGCTGGACTTCTAATAAACGAGTTTGGAGACGGGAACACAGTTGCTGTGGTTTATGATGAGGGTATAGCAGTCATACGCAGCACAAATCCAAACTTTGACTTCAATGATCTGCTTAAAAAGCTTGAGGTAAGCACACAGTATGGGATAAGGGGTGGAGGACATAAGCACGCAGGTACTATAATGTTCATCTCAGTTTACACAGATGAGATTTTGAGTAAGATAAAAGAGTACGTTTCTAACTTACAAGCTTAGATAAAGCATAGCATGCTAGTCTTAGGTCTGTGAAGGTAGGTACATCTTTGTTGTCTAAGAACTCCTTAGCTCTTCTTACTTTCTCTCCACCCATTAAACAAACCAAAACAGGTTTAGAGTAATCCATTTGAATGTTGTAAACCTCTCTTGCCACATTGAATACATCTGTCATGTTCTGTGGTGTAATAATAACGAGGATTGCATGTATGTTTTCTTGTTCAAGTAGAACCTTAAGAGCGTGGGCATACCTTGCAGACGTAGCATCGCCTACAAGGTCCAATGGATTTCTTCTATTGTAAATCTTTGGCATGAAATCATCTAACTCCTTAAGTTTTGATATGTCTGCAAGCTTAAGTCCATACCTCTCAGCGTAATCTACAGATAGCACACAAGCTCCTCCTGCATTTGAGATCACAGCCACTGAGTTCTTTGTCTTTGGGTACACTGAGAGTACTTTTGACACTGCAAATAGTTCTTCTAAAGAATCCACTTCTATAATTCCACTTTGTTTGAATGCATACTTGTACAAATCATATGGTGAAGTCATTCTACCTGTGTGGAACTTTGAAGCTTTTCTTGCTTTAGAAGTCTTACCTGACTTTATTACAACTATTGGCTTGCTGATCCTTTTAGCTGCATTCATAAACCTTCTTCCATCTTTTAAAGATTCAATGTAAAGAGCAATTACTTTCGTACCTAAATCAGCATCAAAGTACTCCAACCAATCTTCAAATCCAATGTCAATAGCATTTCCTATTGAAACAAGGGCTGAGAAACCATACTTTTCTTTTAGAGACCAGTCAAGTATTGCATCTATTAGAGCTCCAGATTGAGAGACGAAAGCTATGTTTCCATCAAAACATTTAGATGGAGCAAAAGATGCGTTTATATGTGGTGTTACAACTCCAAGACAATTTGGTCCTAGTATTCTTAAGTTGTATTTTGCTTTGAGCCTAAGGAGCTTATCCTCTAGCTCTGTGTTTCCCACCTCTGAGAATCCTGATGAGATTATGATTATGTTTTTAGTTCCTTTCCTGCCACATTCGTCTACAACCTTTGGTACAATTTTAGCAGGTACAGCTACAATAGCCAGCTCTATATCTTCCTCCACATTAAGAATACTTGAGTATGTTTTGATGCCAAGTATTTCCTTAGCATTTGGATTGATCAAGTAAATCTTCTTATCAAGTAAGTTCTTAACTAAGCTGTAACCAACACTATTCTCATCTCTACTTGCACCTATTATAGCAATTGTCTTTGGCTCTAAAAATGATTTCATCTAAAGTCCACCACTTTTATGGAGTCTTCTGTTATGATCATTGGATTGAATTCAAAAGTAAGCTTATTCTCATAAGCTATCTTTGACAGTTTAACAAGAAGTTTCTCTACATCTTTTCTTGCATCTCTTTGCCCACGAAACTTTCCCAAAACTTCTTTCAGCTTCAAACTCTCAATCATCATCCTAGCAGTCTTACTATCAATAGGATTGATACCGTATGCTACATCCTTTAGAGCTTCTACGTAAGTTCCACCTATCCCTAGCATGATGTAAGAACCAAATATCTTATCCTTCCCAGCCCCAACAATTATTTCCCTTCCAGATATCCTTTTTTGTATAAGGAATGTTTTGGAGAGTTTAGATATTCTTTTTATTGCGTCATCTAATCTATCCTTACAACCTACGAATATGACTCCTCCTTTGTCAGACTTGTGGGTTAAATCATACGCCTTTAAGACTACCGGAAACCCCAACTTATTTGCATACTCTCTTACCTTTTTCTTATCCTTGGTGATGTAGAAGTCAGCGTAATCAATACTGTAACGCTCAAAGAACTCTTTCCAGTCCATATAACAATAAAACTCTCTTACTATTTAAAGTTTAAAACAAAGAAAAAGGATTAGGCTCACTCCTCAACCTTGTAAACTTTCTCATTGCCTCTGACTTTCTGTTCAACCTTAATCCCAACTTCGTCTCCCGGATTTGCAACGTCGATGTTCTGTCCATCCTTTTGCATAGATTCTACTTTCTGAACGAAGTCTGTTGTGTGTCCCTTTATGTGTATAGTGTCTCCCACCTTCAACTGGCCTGTTAACTTTATTGCCGCCACACTTATCTTGCTAAAGTAGTGTGTAACCTCACCTATCTCAGTTTCCATCAAAACCACCTAAAAATAAGAGAAGGTTAAGATATAAGTAGTTTTCTTAAGGCTGAAGGTACTCTTCGAGTTCCTTCTCAGCCCCATATGGAACAATTGGGAAGTCAAAGACACCTGTCATCTTCTGAACTTCAATTATAGACTTCTCAGCTTTCTTAGCAAACTTCCTTAAGTCAGGATCATCGCTCTTCTCTTGTATTACTCTTGAAAGAAGATACAAGTACCTACCGATCTCGTACATCGGTTGCAAATCAATCTCTTCTCCCTCTGCAAATCTTACGAGATTCCTATCTTCTATGGATCTACTCGTCACAGAGTCTACCAAATCTGCGAATGGAATAGCAGTCCTACTCGCAAGTACTCTTTGTAGAGATACTTCCTCGTCTGCAAGATAAGCTTGAGACAAGAAGGAACCCCATATAAGACCTAAGAGCTCACTAAGCTCTTTGTTTCTTTTTGGGAGGCGGTAATCCTTTCCCCTAACAAACCTCTCAATAGCTCTACTTGTTTCCTTTACAACACTATAGAACCTAAAACTATCTAGTAATCCCTTCTCTGACCTTTCTATGTATCCAAATGCCAACTTTCTTATTAGGTCTGGAGCTTTATACTCTTTAAGACCTCCAACCATCTTAACCACCTAATAGTAGTAAATAAATAACAGTATATAAATGTTTCGTTCCTTCTCTAAGGGATATGAAAGACTTTAAAAATAAGATATTTGTTCTTATTTTATGGATGTGATTAAAAAAGTATTAAGTGAAGAGCTTGGGATAGAGAAAGATAAGATAAAGCTAGAAGTTCCACCAGAAGGACATGGAGACTATGCTTTCCCTTGCTTCCTATTATCTAAAGAGTTGAAGAAAGATCCTTCTTCAATTGCTAAGGATCTTGAAGCAAGACTTAAGGACAAGCTTCCTAGAAAGATAGAGAAGGTGGTGGCAGAAGGTCCTTATCTAAACTTCTTCATGAACAAGGACTACATGATAGAAGTAATAGCAAAGTCCTCGTTAAAGCCATTTGAGAAGAAAGGGACAGCTTTAGTGGAACACACAAGTGTAAACCCAAATGCTCCACAACATGTTGGTAGGGCAAGGAACTCTATAATTGGAGATTCGATAGTAAGAATACTGAAAGAATATGGATACGATGTGGAAACCCACTACTTTGTTAATGATGTAGGGAAACAGATAGCTATGCTTGTGTATGGATTAGGAGATAGGGATCCAAACTCAATAAGCTTTGAGGACTACCTTAAGCTTTATATTGACGTAAATAAGAGACTTGAAGCCAACCCGGAGTTAGAGAAGGAGATATTTAAACTAATTAAGAAGTACGAAGAGGGGGACGAGGAGACTGTAAAGAAGTTCAAGGGTGTAGTAGATGTTTGCTTAAAGGGTCAGCTTGAGCTCCTTGATAAACTTGGAATAAAGTTTGACAAGTTTGATTACGAAAGTGATTTCATAAGCAAGGTTGAAGATGTTTTGAAGAGGTTGCCTACTAAGATAGACAATGAAGGGAGAGTTGTAGTTGATTTAAGCAAGTATAAACTTCCTATGAAAGACCCACATCTTGTATTAAAGAGATCTGATGGAACTTATCTTTACATAGTCAAAGACCTTGTTTATACAATGTACAAAATGGACTTAGGAAAGGATTTAAATATAGTTGTACTTGGTGAGGACCATAAGCTTTACTTCATGCAGCTTAAAGCTTTACTTGATATGCTTGGATATAAATCTCCAGACGTGATACATTATTCTTTCGTCTTGCTACCTCATGGAAAGATGAGTACAAGAAAAGGGAATGTGGTTTTGCTAAAGGACTTCATGGAAGAAGCCTACAAGAGAGCAAAAGAAGAGCTTGAAAAGAGATATGGAAGTGTTCCAGAGAAGTTGGTGGAAGAGATAGCATACGGTGCTATTAAGTATACAATACTAAAGGTTGCTCCAGAGAAGAATGTGATATTCAAATGGGAAGAAGCGCTAGACTTTACAGGCAATTCTTCACCATATTTACAATACGCAGGGGTAAGGGCTAGGAGAATCCTAGAACAGAAAGGACTTAAAGGCAACGAAGACATAAACTTGTCTCTTCTGAAGAACCTCAACGATGAAGAGTACAGTCTCCTTAAAAAGGCCTTATGCTACAAAGACGTAATTAAAGAGGCTGCACAGAAGTACAAGCCAAACATAATTGCTAACTACTGTGTGGATCTTGCAAAACATTTCAATGAATTCTATGAGAAGTGCAAAGTCATAGGCTCTGAAGTAGAGGAAAAGAGGGTACAGATTGTTTTGATATTTTACAAAGCACTAAGTAAGTGTCTACACCTATTAGGGATAACTATTCCAGAAAAGATGTAATACAGGCTATAAACCTTTATAATAAACCCTCACTTTTAATGTCTATGAATTCTAAAAAAGAGCCAAAAGATGAGAAGAAAGTTCCTAACTCAGAGCCAAAAGACCAAGAAAAGAAGAAAACCCACATTAAAGTCTTCATTCAAAAGAATCTATTTAACTTTTAAACATACTCCTTAAGAATGGCTCTGAACTTATCTATACCTATCATCTCTATAAGGTTTATGAGCTTTGGTCCGTAGTCCTTACCCAACAATATCTTATACATAAGCTTGAAGAAGTCCTTCCCCATACCTGAGAGCTTTGCTACCTCATACAGCTCTTCTGTAGATATAACATTGTCTTCTATTTGTATTAGCATGAGTTTTATAGCCTTTTGTTCTTCTTTGGTTGGCTCAAAGTGTTTCTCTTCTTTGAGCTCAAACTTGTACCTCTCTGGAGCATATTTATTAACCCAATTCCTTGCATTCCTGATTATGGTTTCAATTCTGTATTTATCCCAATCGTCTCTTATCTCAAGTCCAAAGTTGGCTATCACATCTTTATCATTTCTATAAATCTGAGAGAGATTTACAGCCTTCCTAAAGGATGGCTGTATGGGTAGCCTCTTAGGAAGTTCAAAAGGCATGCTCATTTCATATACTCTTCTCCAATGCTCTTCTTTCTTTTTGTTCCCAAGCTTCTCCTCTCCAAAGTAAATCCTCTCAACCTTATAAAAGTCCTCATATGTTTTTATCACATCTTCTCCTAGGGGGAGATCAAATTCCTTATTTGGTTTTACCCCTGCGTACAAGAACCTTAATATCTCTGGATAATAAATGTTGAGAAGGTCTGAGATTGTAACAACATTTCCTAATGAGGAACTCATCTTCACTCCCTGTCCTTTAAGCTTTACTTGATTGTATATTACATAGTCAGGTGGTGTGTAGTTGTATACTTCTTTTACAATTTCCTTACCTGTATCGTATGAGCTACCTGCTGAAAAATGATCCTTGCCTCCCGGTTCGAAGTCTATCTTATAGTACCACCACCTCATAGGCCAATCAACTCTCCAAACAAGCTTCACTAAGCCTTTCTTGGAGAAGTCAACCTTCTCCTCATTTCCACACTTACAGCTATACTTAATAGTGTACTTCCCATCGTACTCTAATATCTTTGTGCTGTCCTTTCCACACTTGCTACAATAAACTACAACTGGCCACCAATCTTCTGGAACAGAAGAGGTTTTATACTTGTCAAGTATTTTTATTATTTTATCTCTGTTCTGGAGGGCAAGTTTTATTCCATCCTTATACCTACATAACCTGTATTCCTTTGACTGGAATATTGGCTTAGGACTTATACCTATAAGTTCCAACTCCTTCATAAACAAACTTTCATAATGCTCAGCATAATTCTTATGACATCCTAATGGATCTGGAACATCTGTTAAAGGTTTACCAATATGTTCTTTATAGGTTTCAGGTATGCCCGCAGGTACTTTTCTAAACCTATCAAAGTCGTCGTATGAATGTATGAACTCAACATCAACTCCCTTCCTCTTCAAAGCCCTATAAACAAAGTCTGTGGTTATAACTTCTCTAAGCTTACCAAAGTGGATTATACCACTAGGTGATGTTCCAGACGTGATCACATACTTCTTTTTTCCTTTCTTTATGAGCCTAGATGCAACTTGATCTGCCCAATAAATATCCTTTTGTTTCAAATCTTGCTTTGTCATAAGCTCTCCCCAAAAACCTCTGAGAGGTCCAATTCAAATCCAACAACAGGAACAAGCAACTCATACTTTGATAGTACTTCTGGGTGTATCTCTCCTATCAGTCCAACCTTCTTTCCTTTGTGATAAATGTCTCCTACTCTTCCATCTATAAAAGATGGATGTGCTGAGGGTCTAACTTTGAGATTAAGGCCTAACACATCAGATAAGTATTTCAAAGTCTCTGCTGCTTTTGAGTAGTCAGCATCTGTTCCAGCATATAAACACGACAGGTGAAGTATTGTTCTTGACTTCACATCTTTTGTTTTGTCTGGTACTACAACAAATCCACACTCGAATACCTTCTGAGGATACTTTTTGTTGTTGTTGCTCTCTAGGAATCTCATGCCTTCTGGAATCAACCACCCTCTAACACAGTTAACGCTGCTATCCTGTGCATCTTTAATTGATATCAAAGGTAATTTTTTAAGTCTCATGTTCTCAACTTGATTCTTTCTAGATGTGAGTGCAAATGTAATTATCTCTTGATATCCAGCGGAGACCATTAAGTTGGATATTTCATCTTTCAAGTCGAGAATTCTTGCGGTCTCACCTATAGAGTCATTCTTAGGTACTGTTGGCTTTATATTGCCAAATCCATAAGCTCTAGCTATATCATCTACAAGATCTATTGGATGCCATATGTCATTTCTAATAGGAGGTGATACAACTTTTATTTTCTTTCCACTTAGGGTTGCCTTGTGCATCATTCTCTCTAAAAGCTTACACATTTGTTTTGGTGTAAGCTTTAATCCAAGTGTCTTGTTAACATAGTTTGGGTCTAGTGTGAACTTTGTATACTCAAGAATAGGAGTAGTTATTTTCTTATCTTTGTAAACAACGTCCACGGAGTAAATTTTACCACCCATGTCTGCCAGCATTGTTACAAGTATGACAAGTGCCTCGTTCAAGGTTTTTAAATCAAATCCACTAACTTCAATGAATACGTCTTTTGTGTCCTCTGTAACTTTTCCAGTTAGCTGAGAGTTTATAATTGGAGGCATAGACAGTATGTTTCCATTTGAATCTATGAAGTATGGATACTTGTCTAGACCTTCAAGTAAGTGAGCATACTTCACACCTGTTGGATGCTCTTTAAGAATCTCTCTTCCATTCATTTCTTTGTCTGCTTCTAGAGGTACGAACTTTATCTTCTCAGGCTTGTCGCATGTGAACTTTATCGGCCCTTTTATCCTATCGTAAGGATAAACACCTATGGCAGCTTTCCTTCTGTTCCTTCCAAGAGTTGAGTGAAGTTTCTCCTGTACCCATATTATCTCTTTAAGCTTATCTTCATCTATTCTTAGACCCTTAACCACTGCTGCCACAGTGTAAGGTCTAACATTTTTGTTCTTAGGATCAACATAAACCTTCAAGCCTGACTTCTGAACTTTGTAGTCCTTATACTTGCTCTTACCAAGATAACACTTTAAGGCCCTTACCAAACCTTGGAAAGATATAAGATCTGTTCTCTCCGCTGTCAACTCTATAAGCAAATTGTCTCCATCAACGGACTTCAACTCCATACCGAAGTCAAAAAGAGTCTTCCTTATTCCTTCTAAGTCTAATCCAAGTTCCTTTCTCATTCTCTCATACGAGACTTCAATCATTACCATACAGTTTCACCACTGGAGACTTATGTTTCTTTAACCATTCTATGTCAACTTCAGGTCCAACTAACTCCTTCAGCTTAGCTTTTTGGTATATGAGATTTACCATTCTAGGACTTGCCCCCATACCCCAAGCTATAACTGTTTTGTTTATTCCATATGGAGCTAATGCTTCAGGCCTAAATATCCCAGAGTTTATTAAAGCATACCACTTTCCTAACCTCTCATCGTAATAGTGGGCTTCCATTGAAGGTTCCGTGTAAGGATTGTAAGTAGGTTTAAACCTTATCTTTGTGATTCCTAGTTTAGAATAGAACTCTTTAACAAAACCCATAAGATCTGCTAAACTTAAGTCATCTCCCATTATAAATCCTTCAGCCTGTATGAACTCTGGAAGGTGTGTTGCATCCGCAGTTTCATTTCTAAATACTTCTCCTATGTAGAAGTATCTTCCTTCTTTTATTTTATCAATTCCAAACTTTCTGAAAGTCTCAGCAGTTGTGTGTGTTCTTAATATGAGTTCTCTTGCCTTCTCTGGATCCCACTTAATCCTATGTCCTTTTGAGCCTGTGTTCCCACCATTTTCTTGTACCATCTTAACCTTCCTTACTAAGGACTTGTCAGGAAGGTCTCCTTTCATCCCAAGATAGAATGTGTCTTGAACATCTCTAGCAGGATGATCTTGAGGTATCCACATGGAATCCATAACCCAAAACGCTGTATCTACCCAAGGTCCTGTCATCTCCTTGAAACCCATCTCTAAGAAGATCCTTCTTAGGATGTTTAGAACTTCTGATACGGGGTGTCTACGTGCTATATCTTGCTTCTCTGGTAGAAGAGTAACATCATACTTTCTAAACTTCTTCCCTTTCCATGAAGAGGTTTTTATCATCTCTGGAGTTAAAAGCTGTATTTCGTCTTCCAAATCCAGCTTTAGACTTTTTACTTTATCTGTTGGCTCAAACTCTTTATACTTTACAGTCTTCTTTCCAATTATCCCTCTTCTGATCAATTCTTCTGGGGGCTTAATATCTTCACCTTGACTTAACTTCTCCAACACAACTTGATTATCTTTACTCTCTAAGTACTTCCTTCCTTCCTCTGTGATAACAACATTCCCTCTCTCTACTCTTACGTATCCATTCTTCTTTAATTTACCAAATGCTGCATTGAACTCATCTCTCTCAAACTTTCCCATGAGGTCCTTCACTGGAATAGGCTCAAGTACCAAGGCCAACATCCTGAACTCTGGAAGCTCAACTTTTAGGTACTTCTCCCCCAGTTCTGTTAAGAAGTACTTTTCCTTCTCAGTATCATACTCCTTAACTAAATTTCTGAACTTAAGTCCACTTAGTGCTCTTCTGACTTGATCTGGCTTTAATCCACTTTTCTCTACAATCGCATCAAAGCTCATTCTAGAAGTTAATGCTCTTAACACTCTTTTCTCTAGAGGATGTAAGTCCATACAAATCAAAAGGTAGATTTATATTTAAACCTTACTACAATATTTCTTGTACGGGCAGAACTTACATTTAGCTTCGTTGTTTGTTTTGTTTGGAATCTTCCCGTTGGCAATATTGTACAGTTCTCTTAATATCTTCCTCACTTCGTAAGTATACTGTGGAAGTAATGGAACTCTTTCCCTCTTTACGATTTGCGATGTGTCCCTGTCATAAAGATCCAAATAGCATTCTATTCTGTCGTAGTCTATTCTTGTCTCCTTTTGAGCAAGCATAGCATACGCTACAACTTGCAACAACTCCCCCTTTCTTATTCCACCTTCCCTATATGGTTTTCTCTCTACTATTATTATCTTGTTCTTATGTGCGGCTATGAGATCAGGCTTCCCAACTAGAATAACTCCATCAAAGAATTCTCTCATTTTATATTCGTCCACACTTTGTATAACATCAGACGTGTACTTTGACATCTCTAAAGCTTGAGACAGGGTCTGGACTTCCTTTAACTCTTCTGTACCTTCTTTCTCTCTAAGCTCTATCTCCTTATGCTTTTGTGTTCCACGTACCATATGTTGTGTTTCAATCTTACCATACTTCAACTCCATAAAAATCTGCATTGGACAGTATAAATACCTTCCAATGTCAGAAGAAAAGACTATGACTTTATCTTGCAACACAAGCATAAAAGCCAAAAACAGAAATGGATTTATAAGCCTTATCTATCCTCTATTCCACTAAAGTTTATAAAAGTGAAGGTCAGGTGTTTAGTATGGATGTTAGTTTCTCAGCATTGGTTGGTATACTTCATGCTCATAGACTGGCCTTCAATAGGGGAGCACCAAGAGTGTATGGTAGTCGATACCTTGCAGACCTTCTAGAAAGCCACCTAGGTGATGGGGTTAACATATACAAACATGGGGGAGGATTTATACTTAGAATAAAAGACAAGGAATTAAACAAATATGTCTTCTCACCTCCAGAGGACCTTAATATGGAAGAGTACACCACTGGTTTCATATCTGGACTCGTTGAAAGAACAGATTATGGAGACGCTCTGGTATTCGACCCATTCCTAAAAGGAGGCGATTACAAGTTCATTAAGGACATCCTAAGAGAGCATGTGAGAGTTTACTCCATAAAGAATGGTGAGAAAGATGTTTTGTTCTTCCCATTCGTAGACGACGTAGAGGCCTTCATAATAGAAGATCTTAAATCCAAGCTAAAGAATCTCTACTTCGTCAATGGAGAAGAGGAGCTTGAAGACCTGATAAACACTATCTGTAACCCCAACCTCAAAGATATGTCAGTAGACCTTCCAAAGACTTTGAGGAGCATACAGAAGTCTAATTTCTCTTATGAAAATCTATGTCCCGAAGAAAGAAGGAAGCTTGCTAGGACTCTTGGTGTCATACATGCAATAAAGAGAGATAGAGACGGATGCCAAGAGATAAGACTATCTCCTCCTTCAGAATGGCATGAGCTTATACTTAGATCGGATGCGAAGGCTGTAGACTACGAAGATCTAACTATTATCAACTCAAGGAAACACATTGGAAGTAAGCTCCTTATTAAAAATAGGGCATACTCTCTCTACCTTAAGGAGCTTCCAGGGTTCAAAGGGCAAGAAGCGGAGGAATATATATCTGGTTTAATAGACTCTTTACTACATTCAGACTATGCAAGTAAGCACCATAAGCTGCTACTCTTAAGCTCGAATATAGACTTGATGAGGAACATGAACACTATACTAAATCAATGCTCAGTAAAAACCTCGTATATGGAGTATGAGACTGTGATTTCACGTAGGCCTAAACTATTTTACGACACAAGAAAAGAAGCAGAGAAGTACACAAAACCCAAGTTAATTAAAAAGGCTTCTATTTGGATTTATGATCTGGATGACATAAAACGATTTACAGACGTTGACTTTGGTGAGCTAACAATACGCAGTTTTAGTGAGGAAGAAGTTAAAGCTAATGAAAAGGCATTTATGGAAGCATTGAGGCTGTCTATACTCTCGAACACGTACAAAGTCGAGCCTGTAGTCTTAAATAAAGAGATAGACAACTTCAAGACTGTCTTTAAGCTTGTGCCTCTTTACTCAACAGAAGAGCGTAATGAAACCTTAAATGAGATTGAAGAAAAACTACTTAGGCACTACCTTGAAGAGTTAGGCCTCATACCAAGAAGAAAGCTTAGTAAGAAAGAAAAAGAGAGAAGAAAGAAAGCAGCAAAGAATAGAAGCTGGCAGAAAAGAGTACTGAATAATCTTGCAATGGAAGTCTAAATTTTTAGCAACAAAACTTAAAAAGAATCAGATTTTAAAGTTCTCATGAATGAATATGAAAGACTAATAAAAGAATTCGGAGCCAAAGAGATAGACAGCTCTAGCTCTTTGGACTTTAAGCACTTTAAGAATGGGATTTTGTATGCTCATAGAGATTTTGATTTGTTTCTTAAGGACTTAAAGGAAGGGAAGAAAGTAGCAATAGCTTCCGGAGCCAATCCATCCGGACCATTACATTTAGGTCATGTTCCAGTGTTTGAAACAAATCTTTACTTCCAAAAGAAGTACGGATTGCATGTGTTCATTCCAATATCAGACGACGAATCTTACGTTGCTAGGAAGATTAAGACACAAGAAGAAGGTTTAAAAAATTCCATAGAGCTGGCAAGGGACATTCTTGCATTTGGATTCGATCCTAAGAAGACACATTTCATCATAGATCAACTTAACCCAGAGATTTATAACTTTGCTTTCAAACTATGTAGAACTATAACTTTAAGCATGGTTAAAGCCACTTACGGCTACACAGATGAAACCAATGTGGGGCTTGCCTTTTACCCATCTGTGCAGGCAGCACACGTATTACTTCCATTACTAAAAGAGTACGGTGGACATGAGAGAACCTTAGTTCCAATAGGCATAGACGAGGATCCACATTTAAGGCTTGCCAGAGATGTAGCAGCCAAGAACAGGCTTACAAAACCTAGTGTCCTGCTTGCTAAGTTCATGCCAGGTTTAGATGGGGAGAAGATGTCCGCATCCAAACCTGAGACAGCAATACTCTTAAGGGACAACCCAGAAGTTGCCAGGAAGAAGATAATGAAAGCATTCACAGGTGGAAGAGAAACTGTGGAGGAACAAAGAAAGAAAGGTGGAAATCCTGATGTATGTGTAGTTTATAAATACTTGAAGGTTCTATTCGACACAGATGTAAGAGAGAAATGTGTTAAGGGTGAGATCATCTGTGGAGAATGTAAAAACATGCTAGCAGACAAAGTAGAAAAGTTCTTAAATGATTTCCAAAACAAATTAAGCAAGATCACAGAGGAGGATGTTAAGGCATGCTTAATAAAGAAGAACTTAAGTCTCTCTTAGATAAGCTTGACAGAGCTATAGAATCTATACCTGATAACAATCTTAAAAGTATCCTAAGAGACACGGAAGAAGCTCTTAGGACACCCTTTCTAAATTATCTGATATTTACAGATGGCGAAGCTTATCTAACAATTCCTCTCACATCAGAAGAAAATGAAGACAAGTTACCTGGAGTTTTCTATACGCACGAAGACAGAACGGATCGTATAAGCCCTAGTCAAGGATTCCCATACATACTTGAAAGGGCACTGCACTTTACCCATCCAATCGCAGGGGTAAGCATAGATAAAAAAGGAAGAGTTAGCATAGGTACACCTAAGAGAAAAGGGCACATCTTTAACAAGTATATAAAGCTCATAACAATATTCGAAGCAAACCCCAGTTACTTTGATTTGATGGTTGAGAGTCTTAAAGATAGTACCGACCAAAATGTTTTTAATTAGGAAAGTAGAATTCTATAATGTTGGGGCTGTAGTTTAGGGGTAAAACGGTCGGCTCCAGAATGTTCATTCTGGAGCTCTGAGTAGAGCTCCATGCTCTACGGTGAAGAAGAGTTGGTATGGAGATACCGACTGTCCCGGGTTCGAATCCTGGCAGCCCCATCACAACCTTAATAAACTCTTTTCTTATCTTCTTGAGTATGGATTACTTTGACCACCTGAAAGAACTAGTTAACATTGAAAGACAGTATGAAATAAAGCAACATGTTAGTGAGATAAAAAAGCTTAGTGGTAAGAAGAGAGAAGAGAAAGGCAGAGCTATTCTCAACCTAACAGGCAAATTCCTAGAGATAGGATTAAACAACAGGTTCATATTCGTATTCAAAAGAAAGAAGAAGATTGAGACCGAGATAAAAGTTGGAGATATAGTCCTCGTATCTAAGGAAAAAGTGGATTTGAATAATCCACTTGGTACAGTCATAGAGCTTGGGAAGAAGTACATAAAGGTTGCATTTGATAAGAGACCCCCAAAGTTCCTTAAAGGCAAAAACATTAGAATAGACCTCTACCTAAATGACATCACATTCAAGAGGCAGATTGAAGCCCTAGAACAAGCAAAGAAAAGCCAGTCAAGATTAAAAAGAGTTCTATTGGGTCAGGTGGAACCACAATTCTCAAATGTGGTTGTGAAAGAGTTTAAGCAGGATCTTAATCCCTCTCAAAAAGAAGCTGTTAGGAAAGCACTAAGTGCTAAAGATGTATTCCTTATTCATGGTCCACCCGGAACTGGAAAAACTACAGTCTGCGCTGAGATAATTTTCCACCTCCACAAAAAAGAGAAGATACTTGTATGTGCAGACTCCAACACGGCCATAGACAACATAATAGACAAGCTTGATTCTTTAGGAGTTAAGTGTCTAAGAATAGGACATCCAGCAAGAGTTGACACAAAAGTCATAAAGTACTCATTAGATCACCAAGTGCAGGGTATGAAAGAGTACGCTTCTCTAAAGGCCGAAAGAGAAAGGCTATACGAAGAATGGAATAAGGTCCAAGCTATGTTAGACCCTATTAAGAAGTGGAGAAGGGGACTAACAGATAATCAGATTATTAAGTTAGCCCAAAGGAATCTTGGTATAAGGGGTATACCAAGAGGTACAATTAAAACAATGGCTACAATCATTAAAGAAAAGCTGGTAATAGATAGGAAGTTTGATGCTCTAAGAAAGAGAGAAGAGAAACTCATTAAGAAGCTAATAAACAACGCCAATGTCATATGTACAACGAACTCAACAGCTGGCTCAGAGTTACTTAAGGACATCAAGTTCGACACTGTAATAATAGACGAAGCTACTCAAGCTACGGAGCCAAGCTGCTGGATTGCTATTAACAAAGGAAAGAGATTAATAATGGCCGGCGATCACAAACAGCTTCCTCCAACAGTCTTAGCAGCAGAAGAACTTAAAGAAACTTTATTTGAGAAGGTAATAAATGAGAAAATAAGTGCTTTCCTTGATACACAATACAGAATGAATGAGAAGATATGTCTATTCTCAAACATTTACTTCTACAACTCAAGACTAAAGACGCCTGACCACATTAAAGACCAAACTCTCAACATCAAGCTTAGATCCATAGACACTAAAAAGCCTGTACACTTCATAAACATAGATGGCAAAGAAGAACAACTTAAAGACTCAACCTCTTTCATAAACAGGAAAGAGGCTGAGAAGGTCGTAGCTCTTGTGGAAGAGATGTTAAAAGCTGGTGTCAAAGATGAGCAGATTGGAGTTATATCTCCTTACGATGATCAGGTTGCACTCCTACGCAAAAAGCTTGAGCATTGTGATGTAGAAGTGCATACTGTAGATGGCTTCCAAGGTAGAGAGAAAGACATAATCATTGTTTCATTTGTTAGAGCAAACAAGAAAGGAGAGATCGGCTTCCTTAAAGATTACAGAAGACTAAATGTAGCACTAACTAGAGCCAAATACCTTCTAATACTGCTCGGGAATGAGAAGACACTAAAGCACGATAAACTTTATGCAAAACTAATCAAGTATGCAAAAGAAGTTATGAAAGGATAAAAATTATGCTTCTTTCCCTTCTATTATCTTTCTGTACTTCCTTAAAGTGTATGGTGATACACCATACTCTTTTGATATAAATCTTGGGTCCAAGTCTGCCACATATGCTAAGACTGATAAGACCATAGCCTTAATAGACTTTCCAGATAGTTTCATTCTCTTAATTATGTCTCTTGCCTTCTTATACTGCTTTGGTTTGATCTTTAGCTCCTTTGCAAACCTATCAAGAAAAGCATATGGGTCTTCTGGCTTTAAGTGAATGCCTAAAGCCCTTATGTTCTTCTTTAAGAATCTGAATATTCTCTTCTTGTTAACACCGAAAATAAGGGCTAAATCTTCTAATAGTATTGGAGCATTATTCTGTCTTGATACTATGTATATCAAAGAAGCCACATTTGCGCTTCTTTCTCTTGGTATTATGCATCCTTTCTTGTATAACTTTCTGTACAATCCTAAGACTTGATCCTTAAACTTTGAATCAAGTCTTAAGCCTGATTTAGCTTTAGAATACTCTAACATAATCTTCTTCTCGAACTTCTCAGCTGACAGATTAGGGGTTTTAACTGGAAACTCAACCTTATCCATTTTTACCACCCTTAAATAGTAATAATTATTACGCAGAACTAGTATATAAATGTTACTATTGTGGAGTGACTATTAAAGAAGGGAGCTCACTTAAGAAGCCTAAACTCCATATATTTATCCTCAAGCTTGGAGATATCAACATCAATGTTATTAATAAGTCTGTAAGCGAAGGTTGCCTCGTCAGAAGCTGCCTCATACTCCTTTCTTTGTAGATGTGCTCTTGCCTTATTGTAATGCTTTCTTAGAGACATAATATGGTCTCTAAGCTCTATTATGTCTTTATTCCCATCGCCTAACTTTGATCTAAGATCCTCATATCTCTGATACAAGAGATCTATTTTATCTGCTATCGCCTTTAATGTGTCCCTCGCATACTCCTCTAAAACTGATTTAGAACTCTTCCTTAAAGGAAGTGTTCTTATCCCTCCCCCAACAAGTGGGTGAATAACTGTCGCCATATTAACAAGGAATCCTAAAAACATCAAGCCAGGATTATTTGAGGCTACCACAAAAAATGCAAGTAAGAAGTAACCCACCATAACATACAATCCCTTTCTATAGCCATAATTATAATAGCCAAAACCCGGCCATAAAAAGTTCAGCAAAGCCATTTTATACCTCTCAACACTTCTCATAGTCCTCATAGTAGCCCCACCGCCTTGCAGAGGATATAAGCTATTATCCCTGGCATTCCAAGGAACACAGCTTTGAATCCAATCTTATCCTCTTTCTCTTTATGAAACTGTATTGGATTAAGGTACTCATCTAACTTTACAGAGTAGGGTACTTCACGGGTAACATAACCTGAGCTTACCTCTTTATAACCAGAGAACTCATAAACATTCACTCCATTTTCAGAGTATACATGTACCTCATTCACCTTAAATCCATACAATGCCTCAACCTCTCTTGCCATGTAAGAAACATCTATAGCTGTGAGGTTAGTTCCTACATCGTCAACAAACTTCAAAGGATAGACCAAACCCATAACAAAAATTAATGCTAACCCAAAGATCACAGCTCTCATATTTATTTCTAAAGAGGCAGTTGTATATAAAGTTAGCCATAAGAGTAGTAGGTTGCTCTTCCTTTTCCAAGCTTAGCAAGTATCCTTTTCTTAACAAGCTTGTTAAGATACTTCCTTGCCGTGGAAGGAGACACTCCAAAGTAAGAGGCAACCATATTAGTTGTTATCTTTCCATGCCTCCTAAGAAGAGCCCTAGCCGCTTCAAGCACCTCTTGCTCCATATTACTCTAACCAAACCAAGTTTTATAAATAATGCGGCATTTTAAGTAATATGGGAAATGTGGTTAACTTTGACTTTAGTTCCGAGAAGATCAAAGAGATAATAGAAAAAACTAAAAAGAAGGTTGTGCAAGTGTGTCAAAACTGTGGCCACAAGTTCTATGAGGATACCTCAAGGATAGAGAATGGACAGATAAAGATTATATGCCCAAAGTGTGGATCAGATAAAGTTAAGGTTGTCTTAGAGAAGTGAATCTAACCCTAAGAGACCCTTGGTGAAAGGAGGCATTCTCTCTAAAAGCTCCATGCATTTCTCTTTATTTAATCTATAGAACTTCTCCTCACCTATAGGCTGTCCAATTTTCTTTTTTCTGACCCTATCCCAAAATTCATCTTTAACAAAGTACAAGTCCACAGATTTAAGCTCTACGTCCCAAACACCCTTTCCTGTTGGAGTAAAATCCCAAATTCTTTGTTTCTCAAAGTATTTTACATCCTGAAAGTCTAAAGCTTCGTAAGCTTCCTCATCAAGTACAGGCAAATCTATAGGATAAACCTCAAAGTAACTAGGATGATCTCCCTTATCGATATAAACATGTATTTGAGTTACTTTTCCCCTCATCTGACGCATAGCAACATCAAAGGCCCGTGGTATAAACCAATTATACTTAATCTCTCTAAGAACCCTTGCTAGATCTGCCATGAATGAGAAATCCCTATTTTCTTTTGTAGAGAGAACCCCCCTTAACTTAACATTCTCAGGAAGACCTTTCCTTCCTTCACTTCCCACATTCATAGATTAAAGTTACATGCAACATTTAAAAATTTATGCCAAATTCTTAAAGAAAGAGTAGATCTTGTACACGAACTTAAGGAAGCCGTACTTTATTTTGTTCTTTGTTGTTAATCCTTTGTAGTCTATGTCTCCACTGTCTAAGAGATCTCTAGGGTCTTTTTTACCTTCAAATACGTCTTTTAATACAGTTGTGTTCTTGATGTCGAGCTCTAAGGTTCCAGCCGTTGTATCCTTAGAGATGTTCACGATCTTTCCATCTTGTATGTCTACTAACACAGAAATATTTTCACTTTCTAAGTTCAAGACTACTTTCTCATTACCAAAGGTCCTGACTAAAAAAGATACTGCTTTGTTTTCTTCTTGTAACTCAGTGAGGTTAACACTTCCCAAATAGCTTTCTATTTGGGAATAGCTTAAAGCGTGAACGAGGGGCAAGATTAGTAAGATTAATACACTTCCTAGTAAAAGCTTTGTGTTCATTGTCTCACCTTAGGTTTTAGTATGAAATCCGATGTGGAGCAGAACACTCCTTCTCCAAGATAAAGCGTGGGCTTTATCTCTTTGAGGTTAAGTATACCTGTCTCACTAAGTGCATTCTGCTCAGCTTTAACATTAACCACTTCCCCAACAAATAAAGTATGATCCCCCAACTTCATAGAGGAATTAAGCTTACATTCTATACAAGCGTAAGCTTCTTTGATTCTTGGTGTCGTAACCTGTTCGGATGGTTCTTTAGTGAGGCTTGTTGTTCTGAACTTGTCTACGTCTCTACCGGACTCCATTCCACATTCTAATATAACTTTAGCCCAATCCATTGCTAGGAAGTTAATAACAAACTCTTCAGATTCTTTTATGAGAGAATGTGTGTGTCTGGAAGGTTTTACTAGAACTCCAACTAATGGCGGCTTAAATGAAAGAGGTGTAATCCATGAAGCAGGCATTATATTTGTCTTCTTATCTTTTCCCATAGCAGTTATTAATGCTACGTTTTCTGGTTTCATTAATCTGTGAAAAGAATTAACTGGTACTCTTTCTTTTGCCATAGTTAAAACTTGTTCTTTCTTATATATAAAAGCTTTGCCGTGAAAAGAATGTGTTGCTAATAACACACTTCTTGTTCGGTGTTGTATTAATGAAATGGCTTAAACTTAATCCTATAGTTCTTTTATTTTGCATTCTTCCAGACGTAGACAATCCAAATACCATACTTGGCAGAACATTCAAGCCCTTATCTGAGAAATTGTTTCTAAGATACGGACATAGGGGATTAACACATTCTCTTGCCTTTCTTATCTTAGTTAGTCTTTCCTTACTTAGAGTTGGATTCTTTAAAGAAGCTTTGGTAGGACTTGGTTCACACATACTTCTAGACTCTCTAACATACATGGGAGTAAAGTTACTCTTTCCCATCAGAAGAAATTACACCCTATTCGACAAGACAATAATCGTTGGTTCAAAAGAAGAAAAAGGATTCATAATTCTTCTTCTACTGCTTCTCCTCCTGCAACACTTCCTCTAGAGGTACTCTCTCTAGAGGTATTGATTTCTCTTTAACCTTAGAGAGCACCTCGTCCATGACCTCTGACAGTGTTTTATAAAGCTCATCGAATTCTTCTGGGGTTTTGACCAATCCAATTCTCCTCTCAGGATAGAACAAATCATTTTTCCTTAAGTATAGTCCCTCCTCCTTAAGGATTTCGTCTAGCGTTCTAGGAGCTATATGAAACACATTTTTTATCTGATCCTCCAAGTTCGCGCCTGCTTTAATCAATACATTGTATATACTATATAAGCTACTGGTGCTCTTTGTCTGGCATTTCTATTAGAACCTCATTGAGGATCATGGCGTTCTTCTCAAGAATTGACTTGTACGGCCATGGATCTCTTCCCACAGAAGATAAGATTATCTCCTTTTCTCTCTCGATCTCAGATTCGTCAAGATCCACAAACCTTCCTAGCTCCCTATAAAACAAATCAAGTATTCCTCTCTTATGATCCAACTCTCTTGGAACATCCAATCTAAATACTTCTCTAACAGCCTGTTGATAGAATCTCATACCAAATCCAACTTCCTCACCGAGTAGCCCCCAATAACAAACCCTTCTCACATTAAATGATGTACCCACTTCATTCCAATACCCTCTCTTTTCTTTGTTTTCATAGTATCTCTGCCTGAGATATTCCATTACATTCATCTCATCATAAAAAACAATTCCAACATTTCTAAGATGTTGTGCAAAACCAAGACTTAAAGAGAGAACATTCTTCCTCATTAACTCGTAGTCCGTATAGAAAGTGAAGTCAACCTTGCCTTTTAATCCTCTATCCTCCACATAGTTTGCCACACTCTCATAGATGTGGCGTGGGGTTTGGAAGGAATCTGATTCGAAAACAAGCATCAGGTCTACATCTCTCCCAAGACTCCAATCGTAGGCGCTACCTCCAAAATGAATCACTGCCCTTATGTCGTCTATCTCCGATATCTCATTAACAAGCTTAAGAAAGTCCTCATATGGCAAATCAACCATATCTCTTGTCTAACACTCAAACTTAAAAAGCTTTTGAAGGGTTTATAAGCAACCTTTGACATAGAAATAATGATGGGTGTGTATTCAAATGAGATGAGAACGAATAAAGAGAGGGCTTTAAAGGCTGCCTCAGAAGAATTGGAGCTCATTGAAAGGTCATATAACCTTAACATTGGAAAGGATAAGAACTTAATCCTAAAGGACTATGAGAAGCTTTATGAACTTGGATTCACAAATGGTAGAAAGAGAAGCGAAGTTCTTAAGAGCCTTATCATAATACACTTAAGAAACAAGGACCTTCCAATAGACTTTAAGGACCTCAAGCTTAATGAAAAAAGAGGTAGGAAGTACATAAGAAAGATCCTTAAGCTACTTGGGACAAAACTGAAGAGCAAAGAAATAGAACCATACTTGATCAAGTATGGTAACATTCTCCAGCTAAAGCCAAATACAATAAGTGTAGCCATTCTGTTAAGCAAACTTAAGTTTAAGTCTGATTTCAATACTAGAATTGCCTGTTTACTTCTTTTAGCATCTAAATTCACTAAAGATAAGATACAACCAAGTGACTTTGAAGACGATAAAGAGCTTAAGGAAGTATGCAAGCAATTGGAAAAGAAAATAAACAAGAGACTTCTTGCCAAGATCAATAAGCTTCTATAGTTTTATGAGAGAAAAGGAATTGGATCCAATAATCCACCTTTTATCTAGTACTAATACTCTCTTTATTAAAGGTGGAAAGGGTTATGGAAAGACCTACTTGCTAAGGTCTTTGGAGAAAGTCCTTCCAAGAGCTGTGTACTTTGAAATGGGGTCCCTAATGGATCTCATAAGAAAACTTAATCGCAGATTTAAAGTGAAAGAGAGAAGCATACTTGGATCCATACGTGAGCTTAATAAGAAAAAGTTTGTCCTCCTGCTAGATAATTATGAGATGTACGATTACAGATTTAGGAAGTTCGTAAGCAAACTCAATTGTCAGAAGGTTATAGCTACAAGTGGGAAAACATATGGTCCCACTTATCATTTAAAGCCTCTTAGCTTCAAGGAGATAAGATCTCTTTTGAGGGATTTAGAAGAAGACGTAGCAAGGGGTGTGTACAATGTTGCTGGGCCTAACCTTAAGCAAGTGATGGAGTTAAGGGGAAAGCTCGTTGGAAAGGACAAGGAAGAGGCTGTTGAGCTTCTTACCAGATACAAGCCAAATGTTGAAAGAGTGAATATTCTTAAATTAAGCCATGCACTAAACTTGGCTTACTTCTTAGTCATCTTAAAGTATGTGCTTTACTTAACAAATAAGTTCAGAGAAGGTTTTATCATAGCCATTTCAGGTTATTCTCTCCTTTTGTTGTCTAGAATGTTTAGGAAGTAATCAGGTTACTTTCGTGCCAAGATGGGTCTGAACAGCCACAGTATATATCTCCCTAACATACAAGTAAAGTAAGAAGTATATGACAAAGGCAACTATTAAGAAAGCTGCTATTATAATTATGGCTTTCTTTGAGATTTTAAACTTGTGTTCCTTTTTTACCTCCACTTCTTCTGGTGGAGGTAAGTTTACAACTTCTACTGCACCCCTCACCCTTGCCTTGCTCTCAGAACTCTCAACAATCTGTTGAGCCACTTGCGGTGACTGTGGAGTTTGGGGCTGCTGTGGTTTCGTAGGAACTATCGTTTCATCTGGATTAAGCATAAATAAAAAAAGAAGGCAGTGTTTAAAAGTTTTTAGCTTACACCCTTACTTACATCATTGGTGGTTGCTGAGGTCCTTTTCCCTCTTCTTTATTAAGTTTCTTTGCTGCTATTAGGTCATCTATTCTTAGTATCATGGTTGCTGCTTCAGCTGCACTCTTTATAGCCTGCACCTTAACAGATAAAGGTTCTAGTACACCTATTTCATACATATCTCCTGTGCTTCCCTTGTCTATGTCCACACCTGACCATACATTTCCAGACTCGTGCTCTGCCTTCAAGCTAACAATTATGTCTATAGGGTCCAATCCAGCGTTCTCTGCTAAGGTTCTTGGTATGGATTCCAAAGCCTCTGCAAAGCTTTCGACTGCTAACTGCTCTCTTCCTCCAATTTGGGAAGCATACTTCCTTAGTTCTTTTGCAACCTCCATCTCAGGAGATCCCCCTCCTGCCACAACCTTTCCTGTCTTAAATACAACTTTCAAGTCTCCTAATGCATCTTCTATCGATCTTTCTACTTCATCTATTATGTGCTCTGCTCCACCTCTTATGAATATGGTCACAGCTTTAGGATTTTTACACTCCCTTACAAATATCATTCCTTCCCCTGCAACCTTCTCTTCACTAACTTCCTCTGCATAACCTAAGGACTCCTCTGTTAAGTCATCTATATTAGTTACAATCTTAGCTCCTGTAGCCCTTGCAAGTACTTTCATATCCGACTCTGAAACTCTTCTAACAGCAAGTATTCCTGCCTTTGCTAAGTAATACTGTGCTACATCATCTATTCCCTTCTGTACGAATAACACATTGGCTCCTACTTCCTTAACTTTCTCTGCTAGGTTCTTGAGCATTTCTTCTTCCTTCTTAAGAAATGCTTCCATTTGATCTGGTGATTCAATCCTTATCTGTGCATCTATTTCTGTCTTCTCGATTTCAAATGGCGCATTAACAAGAGCTATCTTAGCTCCTGTTATTTTCTTAGGCATGTTTGGATTAACTCTTTCTTTGTCTATGATCACACCTTTAACAAGCTCTGTTTCTTCTATTGAACCTCCAACTTTCTTAACAAGCTTTATGTTATCCAAGTCAAGAACTCTTCCATCCTCTTTCTCAATGACTTGCAATACTGCGTCAACAACTATTTTGAATAACTTCGGATGCGTAGAAGTGCTTTTACCCATCATTGCTGTCTTAACAACCTTCTCAAGTATCTCCCTGTTTTCTGTGTCAACGTCTATTGCTATTGATTTAAGTATCTCTTCTGCTTTGTTTGCTGCGTCTTGGTAACCTTTTGCTATGACTGTTGGATGGACTTCCTGATCTAAAAGTTGTTCTGCTTTCTTTAGTAACTCTCCCGTCAAGACTACTGCTGTTGTTGTCCCGTCGCCAACCTCTTCCTCTTGAGTTTTTGCTACCTCAACTAACATCTTTGCTGCTGGATGTTCTATTTCCATCTCCTTTAATATTGTAACCCCATCATTTGTTATAACAATGTCTCCCATTGCATCAACTAACATCTTATCCATACCTTTAGGACCCAATGTGGTCCTGACCGTGTCTGCCACAAGCTTGGCAGCCATAATATTTGTTCTCTGTGCATCTCTTCCTATTAATCTTGAGTAGTTTTCAGGAAGAATAACAACTGGTTGTCCTTCTGCCATTTAGAATCACCTCTTTTTGATTAATCATCACAACGATTAGGACCATATTGGAGTTTAAAAAGTTTTGCTTAGTGAGATACAAATAAGATATGTTTGAATTACATTTATATAGTTTACCAAAAAGTATAACTAACTCCAAGTGAAAACACACAACAAAAACATTTATAAGAGATTCCCAAACAACTTTAAGTATGCGTTGTACCAAGTGTGGTTTTCCAGTTAACATAAACTGGAAATACTGCCCAAATTGTGGGAAGAAAATCTTTAGGAGCGACTTTCTCTCGGAGTTCGATAGGATGTGTCAGGAAGTATTAGAGGAAATACAAGGATCACAGTTAATGAACTCCAAGATCAAAAAGATAAAAGAACCTAAGTCTTCAATCATAATTAATGGATTTGACACTATTTATGAATTCTATCTCCCAAATATAAATCAAGATAAGATAAACATAAGAAAAGTTGGGGAAAGTCTAGAGTTGAGAGCCGTGAAGAATGATACTTTATTCTTCAAGATAGTTAAAGCTCCTTCCAACGCTTACATCTCTGAGAAAGAATACAACAATGGTGTTTTTAGGGTCATAGTGAAAGGAAAATGATATACGAACCCCGAGAGGACTCCTTCTTGCTTAGAAAGTGGGTTAAGAAGCTTGCATTCGGGAAAGTTTTAGATATGGGTACGGGGTCTGGCATTCAAGCAGACGCTGCTAAGGAGAAAGGCTTAGACGTGGTGACAGTTGATATAAATCCAGAAGTGAGAGCTGATATACATTCTGACTTATTTGAGAATGTAAGTGGGAAGTTTGATACGATAATATTCAATCCTCCGTATCTTCCGGAGGATGAGTACGATAAAGATGTAGCAAATGTTGGTGGGAAGGAAGGTTATGAAACCATCTTGAGGTTTCTAGATCAAGCCTATGAACACCTAACAGATGAAGGAATAATACTTATTGTGTTCTCAACTTTAAGCAAGCCTGAAGTTATACTGTCACATGCAAAGAAGAAGTACAAAGTAGAAATACTTGAAAAGCTAAAGATTCCATTTGAAGAACTGTATTGTGTAATGCTAAAGAAACTATAACTCTACTTGGTTCTTGAACTTACCCCTATAAGAAGCTTCGCTTTCCAATCTTTGAAATACAACCTGACATATTCTCATTCCTGCTTTAATTCTTAGAATATTTGGAGACACGTTGTAAATCTCCAAAACTTGACGATTGTTTGTTCCAGGCTGTATTAAAGAAGCAGTAGAATGAACCACAAGACCAAACCTTGCATACCTTGTCCTACCTGTTAGGAAGCCTATTAGACTGTTAGGCATCTTAATCCTTTCTTTAGTTATTCCAACTACGAAATCCCAAGGCTCAAGGAGAATTTCCTTTCTCTTAACAAATGAAGTGTAGTCTTTGATGTCTAAATCCTCTGAGAGAGTTATTCTCTCCCCACCATCAAAGATTCTAAACTCATTACTTAAAGTCAAATCAACAGACGTAGCCCCAACATTCCTCTTCTTAAACGGCTTAATCTCAAGCTCTTTCTTCCTAATCAAGTCAAGGATCTCCTTCCTTGTTAACACTGCCATACCTTAAAAATAGGAACTAGTCCTTAATAAATCTTTCAAGAAAGAAGAAAAAGGGTTTGTAATACTCTTCTACTGCTTCTCCTTCTGCAACACTTCCTCTAGAGGAACTGCTTCCTCATCTACTCTACATATCAAGTAATCCATAGCCAGGGATAGTGTTTCGTAGAGTTCCTCGAACTCCTTTTCCTCGAACTCCTCTTGAGTTTTAGGTTCTATTTTCTTAAAGCTGTCGAGGTCCACTTCTCTAAGGATTTCTTTTAGTTTACTTCTATCTATGTAGAATGCATTCTTGGTTAGACCTTTCACAATCTTTGGATTCGTTACATAAGCGAAGAAATCTCCACTGTCAATATGCACTTTTCTTACTTTCTCAATTATTGCGTAACCACTTTTTACATTCTCTACTACCTTCTTTACTTTTGGTAAGTATGCCTTAATATTCTTCGCACCCCTCAATGGAGAACGACCGAACTCTCCACCAATTACTATTGGATCCTCTGCATTTTCTCCTGCAAACGCATCAAACTCTCCATACTCAAAGATAGGGTTCCTTGCGCGATAACCTGCTTTTGGACCGAACTTTCCTCCTTTGAAAATAGGATTCTCTGACTCCTCTCCTGCCCTATGGCCAAACTCTCCTCCTTTGAAGATGGGATATATTGCAAATTTTCCTGCCAAAGGACCGAACTTTCCTCCTTTGAAAATAGGATAATTTGAGTTCCATCCTGCCCACCCACCGAACTTTCCTCCTTCGAAGATAGGATAATTTGCATTTTCTCCTGCATCACAACCGAACTCTCCTCCCATAAAAATGGGCCTTACCGCTTTATAACCTGCATGATCACCGAACTTTCCTTCCCGGAAGAAAGGTTTCTCTTCTTCCGCTCCTATATAATCATTTGAACTGAAATAATTTCTTGGGCCTACTACGACGATCCGCCTCACCATTCTTCATCACCTCTTACCTTTGCCTAGCACCTCTTCTAGAGGTACTGCTTCTTCGTCTGCTATGCATATTAAGTAATCCATTGCCATCGATAGTGTCTCGTAGAGCTCATCAAATTCTTTTGGAGTTTTTGGCGGTTCCACATCACTAAAGCTACCAATGATGCCGTGCAATATGTCGTACGATATCAATCTAAGGGCGTACATCGTATTTTCGTCTACATAAAATACATTCTTCATGTCCTCGCCTTTCTCCGCGAGTACGGCGTGTGGTCTGGCAACATATACTGCAACATTTTTGTTTCCATCGGCTATGTACTTGTAATCGCCTTTACCAAGTATTACAAATCCACTCTCTATACCCTCAACTATTCCCTCTTCTACGGATGGCATGAAAGCCTTTACATTCTTTGCTCCGTAAAGAGGTCTATCGCCACGGATTATCCCATAAAACACTAACACATCCTCTGCATACCGTGCCACTTCTCCGTCAAAGCCTGCATGGATAATAAGAACACGCTCTGCCGACTCTCCTATATTCTCCCGGTGCCATCCTTCAAGAGCAAACACTCTCTGTGCTCTACTCCCTACATCATTGTATTTAAGACTAGTGACCCCCTGTACATACTCCTTGTCCTCAAGCTCTTCCCTATCGAATGTTTCCATTGCTCCTTGCGTGGGGTTCCTTTTAATTGAACCCAAGAGCTTTGTCACGATCTTGCTCATACACTCACCTCCACTACTTAGTACCACTCTTTGGTGGTAAGTAATACTACTTATAAGTAGCAACCATAAAAGAGTTACGCATATGTTTAATATATATTATATATGTAAAATCATGTGAGGTCTGAAAGGTCTTAAATTATTATAACAAGATTTACAACAAACAGACTTATTAGATTTATTTACCAGCCACAATCTCTATGACGTCTCTGTTCTTAAGTTTGTAGTCCTTACCAACATGTTTCTTAGTTCTCACATCTATAGCTGAAATAAAGTTCTTACCTAGGTCTGTATGTATCTTATAGGCAAAGTCTAAAGCCGTTGAGCCAGGTGGTAAAAGAAAGGCGTCTGGGAGAATTCTTCCCTTTGAATCCTGTAACTTTCTAGCTCCGCCTGGAAAGACAACTATGTAACCCAAAACATCAAGCACAACTTTGTTTAATACTTCTTGTACTCCAGTTGATCCCCACTCTTGCAGAACCTTTCTAATGATCTCCAAACCTTTCTTTTGTTTCTCGTTTAATTTTCCTATGATCTTAAAGCCCGAATCTCCAGGTATGTACTCTATTAGTCCTTTGTCTGCAGCTTCCCTCAACGCTAGCTCAGCCTCCGCTGAGGTAGGAACTATCTCATACTCTGGAAACTCTCTCTTAAGTCTTTCAATGTTCTCCTTAGCTTGTGGAATATCCATCTTATTAGCCGCTATAACCATTGGTTTGGCTATCTTCCTTAACTTAGATGCAAACTTAAAGAAATCCTCGTCTTTCCAGTTATCCACGTCTTCAAAGTTAAGACCAACCTCCTTGAGAGCTTTCTCTATCTGATTAAGTTTAACACCAAGTCCAGACAAGACTTCTGCTAGCTTTTTAATGTCTTTCTTTTGATTTCTAAACTTGGTAGTGTTATTTCTTATGACCTTAGTAAACCAATGGTCTATCTCTTCCTCTAGGAATCTTATATCCTTAGCAGGATCATGAGTTCCAGGAGGTACAGGATTTCCTTCCATATCAGTTGAACCAGATGCGTCCACCACGTGTATAAATGCATCAGCTTGCCTTAAATCATCAAGAAACTTATTGCCTAAACCTCTGCCTTCATGTGCTCCAGGAACAAGTCCAGCAACGTCCATAATCTCAAATGGGACAAACCTATTTCCCTTGTAACAAGGAGCATTATTTGGAGTACACTTAACTCCAAACTCAACTTCTGGACATTGCACTCTCACGTATCCTATCCCTTTATTTGGCTCTATAGTAACAAAAGGATAATTTCCTATGTTAACAGGAGAAAGAGTTATAGCTTTAAACATAGTAGACTTCCCACAGTTAGGCTTTCCAACTATTCCTATTAACATAATCCAAGAATCAACCCCATCCTTTTTAAGATTTTGTATACCCGACCTTAAACCTTGCCAGAAGGTTAGCAAACAAGACTGGGATTACAAATGTGAAGATTATACTTGAAGAGACAATTATAGAGTAAAGCCCTGTGTCTATAAACCCAGAGTCTAAAAGTATCTTAACAATTATTATGCTTGTAC
>Ga0190313_1000130_pt1 | contig 48921 bp, 43 predicted proteins | sample 4870071011_MG_FD_169989 | JGI IMG/M metagenome (GOLD analysis project Ga0190313, IMG submission 169989) | Hydrothermal vent sediment bacterial communities from Southern Trench, Guaymas Basin, Mexico - 4870-07-10-11_MG | ecosystem: Environmental > Aquatic > Marine > Hydrothermal vents > Sediment ... | reverse complement strand
CTATGATCCGAACTTCCGAGCCTTCGGGTACCATCGACAGGGGCATGGACATTTTTTCGCCTTCTCTTACTAAGTTAGACTGGACTAACTAAAGCAATATATAAGAATTTTGACAGCATACTTCCGAAGGCGCTATATGAAAAGCTTTATTAGATGAGATGTATTAGCTTGCAGTGGTAAATAGCATATACATGTATTAACGAGCCATATATCAATATATGCTGAAATGATATGAAATATGTGGTCATACAATTGTATGTCATTTGTCAGCCAAAAATACCGAAACTATTAAATACTGTCGTCATATTATCTGACAATTGTCCGACATAGTGCGGACATGGGATGCACTCAGAAGGGATGAAATTTGTCCGAAATCGCCCGAAAACGGAGCGCAATGCGGCGCAAGGACCGGAAAAACACCGTCAAGGAGGTGGACCTTTGTATCTAAAAGAAGTAAAGATGGAGAACTTTAAGTCCGTTAAAGGACAGGTGAGCGTGAAACTGACTCCCGGTTTTACCGGCATAACCGGGCCTAACGGGAGTGGAAAATCGAATATTACCGATGCCATACTCTTCGTCATAGGTCCGAAAAGTTCCAAAGCCATAAGAGCGGGAAACCTCCTTGACCTGATATGGAATGGTGGAGAAGGCGGAAAGCCCGCGGATAAGTGTAAAGTAACACTCGTACTTGACAACTCAGATAAAACGATACCTGTGGACTACGAAGAAATCCATCTCACACGTGTTATAAAGCGCTCCAAGGAAAATAAGATTGGATACAGCAGCTATTTCTACATAAACGGTAACAAATCCACCCTCCGTGAGTTCGAGGAACTTCTTTCCTATGCGGGAATATCCTCCGACGGATACAATATAGTCCAGCAGGGAGATGTCACTGCAATAGTTAAAATGGGGGCTGTGGAGCGAAGAAGGATACTTGAAAGCATAGCGGGAATAACTCATCTTGACTCGGAAATGGAGAAAGCCCGGAACAAAAGGGTGGAACTTGAAGCCAATCAGGAAAAGATAGAAGTTCTCATGGAAGAGCTCAGGACAAGGATAACGGAACTGGAAAGGGACCGGAAATCAGCGCTCCGCTACCGAGAACTCAGCGAGAGAATGAAAAGAGCGCAGGCCCAACTGGCATATAGGAAACTAAAGAATGCGAAGGCAGACCTCGAATCCAAGGAAAAGGCGATCGAATCCTTCAGAAAGGAGATTGGCGATTCAAAGGCCGAAATGAAGAACCTTGTTAAGAAGGTCGCTGAGATAAAGCTCGAAATAGAAAGAACGGATGATGAAATGGCATCCAGATGGGGCGACGAGGGGAAGAAGATAAAGGAACAGATAGATGCCTTCAGGCTCAGCATCGCAAGAGCGGAACAGAGCATGGAAAGGGCCGAAGACAACATAAATGATTACAGAAGGCTGATAGATGCGGAGAACAGCAGGCTCAAGGACGAGATGGAGGAACTGGAAGAACTTCGGGAGAGGAAAGCCTCTCTGGAATCCGAAAAGGATGATGTCATAGTAAGGCTCTCGGCCCTTGAAAAAGAGAACGGATCCCTTAAAGCGGAGTTCTCCAAATCATCCACAAGAGGAAAGAGGCTCAGGGAAGATGCCAGCAGACTCAGGAAAAAGAACGAAGAGCACTCCGCCGAACTATCAAAAGCAAGACAGGAACTCGCAAAGAAAGAGGAAAGAATAAGGGCCCTGAAAGAGAGGAAAGCCGAGCTTGAAGAAAGGAAAAAGAAGGCCGAGTTCGAAGTGAGCGATGCGAAGTGGCAGATGAAAGAGCTTCGGAAAGGAGGGGAGTTCAGTCCGGCGCAGATAAGAAAGATGAAACAGGAAGCCTTTCAGCTAAGGGTGGAAGAAAGAGAGGTCAGTACCGAACTTCAGAGGCTTCAAAAAGAACTATCAAGACTTGCCGAGAAACACGCGGAAACGAAGGCTAAGCTGGGAAACTCCGGAAATACGGCTGTAAATGCGATACTGGATGCAAGGGACAGAGGCGTCCTCAAAGGAATAATCGGTAGCGTTTCGGAGCTGATGGATTATGATGAGAAATACTCCACGGCCATCGAAGTCGCGGCCGGTGCGAGGATGAATGCCGTGATAGTTGAGAACGACGAGGCCGGTGCGAACGCCATACGATATCTGAAAAGCAACAAACTGGGAAGAGCGACATTTCTGCCTCTCAACAAGATGAAGGCCGGAAGACCTCGCGGAACCGCTCTCATGGCCGCTAGAAAGGACGGGGCCATTGATTTTGCGATAGAGATAGCGAGATATGACGAGCGCCATCGCTCCGCCATGTGGTATGTCTTCGGAGATACGCTTGTCGTAAAGGACCTCGATACCGCAAGGAGGCTCATGGGTGGAGTTCGACTTGTAACTCCCGGTGGTGAGATGATAGAGGCGGGCGGAGCCATGGTCGGCGGGAATCTCTCTTCAAAGAAAGGGAATACAAGGAGGCTCAGGGAGCTCGAAGAACTCGGAAGGGCACTCAGGGAGAAAAGGGAAAAGGAAGAGAGACTGAGCGCAAGGCTGGCGGAGATAAGGCCGAGGCTTGAGGAACTCGACGAATATCTCAACAAGGCCGATGCGGATGCTGAAACACTTGCGAAGATAGAAAGCTACACTATGAAGCTCAAAGAGGCTGAGAAGAGAAGCGGCGAACTGAGTGAAATGATAACTGGCATTAAAAATGAGATCGATACACTTGAATCCGAGATATCCGTCCTCAACGATACTGTTTCCGAGCTTGATAGAACCGTTTCCGAACAGGCGAAGAAGATAGAGGGGATGGAGAACGAGATGGAATCACTCATGCCGGAAGAAATGCAGAAAAGAATGGGCGAACTTGAAAGCGAGATAGAGGAACTGAGGCGGAGGAAGAGCGCTCTTCTTGCGGACATAAGTTCTCTGAACGCCCAGATAAATGCTCTTGAAAAATCGATGGCGGAGAGGAAACAGAGGATACTTGAAGCGGAAACCCGGATAAAGGAGGCCGAAGAACTCAGGAAATCCAAGAATGAAGAAAGGTCCAAGGCAAAGAATGAACTCGATGCCCTCCTTACCATGAACAAAGGAATGGAAGCCGAAATGGAGGCTCTTCGCAAGAAGAGGGACGAACTTGTGGAAGAGAAGAGCGAGATGGTTTCCAGAATAAACAGGCTTAGAGATGCTGTGAATGGAAAAGAGGATTACATACTCAGCATGAGAGCTCAGATCGAGGCCATACGGACCAGCATGGATGAGGCCGAGGAAGAATTCGCCTCATACGGAATCGAAGTAGCGGATCCCGTACCTGCGATGGATACCCTCAGAAAGACCATAAGGTCGTGCGAACTTGAGATGAGCGGCATAGGTCCTGTCAATTTCAGGGCCATAGAAGATTATGATGCGCAATCGGCCAGATATTCGGAGATGGAGCGCGAGGTCAGGCGGATAGAGGAACAGAAGTCCGAACTTCTCAAAGTGGAAGAGGAACTGGAACAAAAGAAAAAGGATGGTTTCTTCAGGATATTCAGCGCGGTCAATGAGAACTTCAAGAGGGTCTACTCCGAGATGTCGGGCGGAGGAGAGGGCTATCTTGAGCTTGAAAACGGGGATTCTCCCTTTGAAGGCGGCATGAACATAGTCGCCAAACCCCGGGGAAAGAAGGTCACTCGTATAGAGGCTCTCTCCGGAGGAGAGAAAGGTCTTGTGGCGCTCTCCTTCATATTCGCGATACAGGAATACGACCCCTCGGCATTCTATATATTCGACGAGGCGGATCAGAACCTCGACACAATCAACTCGGAGATAATGGCCAGAAGAATCAAGATATCGTCATCCAGAGCTCAGTTCCTGATGGTCTCGCTCAGGAAGGCCGCACTGCAGTACGCCGACCATCTTATAGGTGTTACAAGCCTCGGAGACGGGATAACACGCATAGTACAGCAGATGAACATAGAAGATGTGGTCGAACCGGATGCCCCTGAGGAAGAGGCCGCGGAGGTGAGCGCATGACCGAGGTTACCGATAGATACATGGAGATAGAAGCCCATTTCAACTTCCACAGGGCATTCGTCGATGAGGAAAGTGAGCGCTTTTCGACATACCTCGATATACTTCACGGCATAAAGGACGGAAAGATACCGGAAGGGAGCGTGGAAAGAGAGATAGCCAGAGTTCTGGCCCTTGCCGTGGATGAGGAATTCGACCCATGGAACATAGACCTTGCGGAATTCTCAAGGGCATACATTGCAAAGTTGAAGGTCTCCGGTGATGTGGACTTTCTGGCGGCGGGAAAGATAATCCTTCTTGCATGGACCGTTCTTAAAAGGCAGAGTGATGCAACTCTGTCGAGGATTGAAACGGGTACCAAAGAGGAATTCTTCTTCGAGGACTGGACTCCGTGGGAATTCGATGACTACGAGAACATAGACGACATAAGCTACACGGGAAGGGTCATAGATTCCAATGACCCGCCGATAAAGAAGGCGGTTAGATTCTCGGGAAAGAGGAATGTCTCCCTGTTCGACATAGTGGATGCTTTCAAAGAGGCAAAAGAAGAGGCAGAGCGCAGAAAAAGAATGGAATCAAGGAAAAAGAAGCTCCGCAGCGAACAGAAGATAGAGATGAGGGATTCCGCCCACAAAGAAGACATAGAAGAGGACATCAAAGATGTCTGGCAGAGGATAATCGATTTCAAAGGGGACGAGATGACGGTTTACACCCTCTCGGATGGAACCAAAGAGGATTTCATCACTGTCTTCGTAACGGTGCTTTTCCTCGCAAAAAGGAACATGGTCAGGATATGGCAGGATGAGGTGAGCGGAGATGTATTTGTCGAGGACATCATGCCTCGGGACGAGAACGGGAATGTGATGGAACCTCCGGAGATAGTTGTGGAAGATGCCGAAGAGATGCCCGTTGAAGAAGAGAAGCAGGCTATCGAGATAAGCGTCTGATTCCCAAACCTATTTAATCACCACTCTTTTCCCCATAATTGTGCTGAGGTAGCCTAGCCCGGAAAGGCGCCGGCCTTGAGAGCCGGTGGGTTCTACCCTCGGGAGTTCGAATCTCCCCCTCAGCCCGAGATTTCTGTTTTCTGAGAATTCTGCCCTCGAAGCAAAGCTTCTTCGGTCTCCCCCTCAGCTCTGGGATTCCTGTTATCTTGATGCCCCCAGTACAGATAGCGGAGAACTCCCATGTAGGAAATCACTGAAAAAGATGCAAAATGTTTTAATAGAATCCTGCATACACCCTTCTGAATCATATTACAAAGCTTGAAGAGGTGTGAAAAATGGCAAGGACGCTTATTGAGGAATTACCGAAGATTGTGGAGAGAGGAAAGAAAGAGGCTCAAAAGATTTTGGACGGGCTTTCCAAGAAGAACAGGATAACGCTCCAGACCAATGAACTGGTTCTGCCCGCCCCCGCAGGGGGGGTACTTTGCTGAAACAGTAAAAAACTCTGATGAAAATTATCTAAAAGAAGATGACGATAAAAAAGATATTGGTCTTGCTGTTCAAACTGTGTTTGGAGAAAAAAAAGGAAAACAAAAGAAAAGAGATGACTGGTTCAACCGCCTTATCTATGGCGATAATCTTCTCGCGATGCAGGCACTCCTTGCCGGCGACCCTACCAGCGGCCTGCCTTCGATGAGGGGAAAGATAGACCTCATTTACATAGACCCACCCTTTGACTCAAAGGCCGATTACAGGACAAAGATAACCCTTCCCGGAACCACCGTCGAGCAGAGGCCAACCGTGATAGAGCAGTTCGCCTATGCGGACACATGGAAGAACGGCACGGTTTCATACCTTGAGATGCTGGTTCCCCGCCTGATTTTGATGAGAGAGCTTCTCAGCGAGCAGGGAAGCATCTATGTGCATATTGATTGGCATGTTGGACACTATGTGAAGGTCATAATGGACGAGATTTTCGGGAGGGAGAATTTTGTTAATGAGATTATTTGGGCATATAAAAGTGGTGGTGTTTCCGATAGATATTTTGCTAGAAAACATGATATACTATATTTTTATAGGAAGACTGACAACTATATATTCAATCCTCTTAAAGAAAAATCATATAATAGAGGTTTCAAACCTTATAGGTTCGAAGGAGTCAAAGAATATCAGGATGAAATCGGATGGTATACTCTTGTAAATATGAAAGATGTTTGGGAAATAGACATGGTTGGAAGAACATCTTCAGAAAGAGTAAACTATGCAACACAAAAACCTGAGAAACTTATTGAAAGAGTAATAAAAGCGTCATCTAATGAGAATTCCATAGTTGCAGACTTCTTTGCCGGGTCCGGGACCACCGGAGCGGTTGCCGAGAAGCTTGGAAGGAAGTGGATTATGGCCGAACTTGGAAAGCCTGCCGTGATGATAAGCCGTAAACGACTCATAGACATGAAGGCCAAACCGTTCCTTTATCAGTCCATCGGAGACTATATGAAAGAGCAATTCGAGAAGTCCGAGTTCCGCAGGGTCGGGGACCTTGCCCACGTGGTCATCAATCTTTATGGAGCACTTCCGTTTCCTCATCAGGAAGGCGTGCCGAACAATATCGGCTATATCAAGGAGTCCAAGACCCTCGTCTATGTGGATTCACCCAACAAGCTGACCGGATACAGAACCCTGAAGAAAGCGCAGCAGTTGAGGGAGTCCTTCATGGGCGGATGGGAGAAAGTGGTGGTTCTCGGATGGAATTTCGTTACAGACATCGGAGAGGTAATAAAGAGCATCGATGACCCGCGACTCGAGGTTCTGGTCATTCCGGCCGACCTTCTGGACAAACTGAAGACCAAGGCCAGCTATGAGAAGCTCATAAAGAGCGGAAAGATAAGGTTCTCATCGCTTCAGTACCTGACCGTCAAACCCGTGCAGAAGAGAAGAATAAATGACGACACAGACGAACTTCTCATAGAACTGGACAACTACATCCTTCTCTCTCCAGATGCCCTGCCTCTGGATGAAAAGAACAGGGAGAAGCTGGAGAAGGTCATGGGAGAGGACCCGCTGAGCCTCATTGAGTACTGGAGCATAGACCCGGACTATGACGGGCAGGTCTTCAGGAGCAAGTGGCAGGATTACCGCGAGAACAACGAGAACCTGAGGGTCAAGACGAGGGCAAAGCTGGATGTTCCTGCCAGAGAAGGAAAAAGAAAGGTCTGCGTTAAGGCCGTTGATGTTTTCGGCTTCGAGAGTGCTGTGGTGGTGGAGGTGGATTAGGTGGCTCAGACAAGGGTCGTAAAGACCGGAAAGCTTCCGCTTGAAATGGCCGAAAATCTCACGGAACTCGTGAGAACTGCATGGGAAAATGGCGATTTCCTCGAGGAAGTGACACCTATAACCCGCGACCTTCTGAAGTACTGGGACCCGGAGGGAAGTTTTGCAGACCTCAGGAGCATGAACTTCCATGAAGGGCAGTGGCAAGCTATTCTGAACACAATATATCTACATGAAGTCCTTAAGGTCAGAAATGTCATCGGGATTTATCAGTCTGTCAGAAAGAAACTTCTGGAATATGGCAACGAAGGGGGAGCCGGAGCGATAAATTCCATACTGGCCAGCCTAGACATAGAGGAACTTGGAAATGCGAAATACTCCCACCCGATGTATGGGGTGAAGATGGCCACGGGAACAGGAAAGACATGGGTGATGCACGCGCTCCTGATATGGCAGTATCTCAACGCAAAGCACGAGGAAACTCCTTCAGGCCGTTTCTCAAAGAACTTTCTCCTGATTGCTCCGGGACTGATAGTTTATGAGCGTCTTCTGGATGCCTATCTGGGAAAAGTCAAAGAGGACGGGACGAGAGATTTTGAAACATCCGACATAAGAAGGTATGCAGATGTGTTCATACCGAAGGCATACCGCGAAGAGGTTTTTGGCTTCGTTCAGTCCTCGGTTGCCAACAAAAAGGAGATTGGAAGAAAGGTCACTGGAGAGGGAATGATAGCCATAACAAACTGGCACCTTCTCTCCGAGAACGTGGAAGAGGAAAGCGAGGAAGGGCTTGAAAATCCACCGGGAACGGTGAAAAAACTCCTTCCGATAACTCCGGGAAAGAACGCAGGACACGCCCTTGACCAGCTTGACAACGCTTTCCTGCATGGAAAGGAACTGGAGTTCCTGTCCGACCTACAAGACCTTGTTGTGTTCAACGATGAGGCCCATCATCTCGCCGAGATGAAGAAGTCCGATGAGATAATCCAGAAGAGATGGCAGGAAGCACTTCTTAGAATCGCCGCTATAAAAGGAGACCGCTATATGCAGGTTGATTTCTCAGCCACGCCATACACGGTTTCAGGCACGGGCAATCGCAGGAAGAAGCACTATTTCCCCCACATAATAGTAGATTTTGGCCTGAAAGAAGCCATCTGGCACGGACTTGTCAAGACCGTAGCCATAGACAAGAGAAAGGAGATTGCAGCCCTACCTCTTGATTTCACGGCAGAAAGAGATGGCGACCTCATAACCCTCTCGGATGGGCAGAAGGTCATGCTGAGGGCAGGACTTTCAAAACTGAGGATATTGGAAGAAGGGTTCATATCATTTGACCCGAACAAGCACCCGAAGATGCTGGTCATGTGCGAGGACACGTCGGTAGTTCCTGTGGTTCGTGATTTCCTTATACAGGAAGGTCTTTCCGAGGAAGAAGTAATGGAGATACATTCTAACAGGAAAGGAGAGGTCACCGAACAGGAATGGAACGCGATAAAGCAGAGACTGTTTGACATGGACCACCACAAAGAGCCAAAGGTCATACTCTCTGTTCTTATGCTCAGGGAGGGTTTCGATGTGAACAATATCTGTGTTATAGTTCCGCTTCGTTCCGCCGCATCCAGCATACTTCTGGAGCAGACCATAGGTCGCGGTCTCCGTCTCATGTGGAGAGAGCCGGACTTCCAAGATGTGAAAAGAGAGACCAGAGAAAAACTTCTCCTCAAGAAGGAGGAGCCAGACAACTATCTGGATATATTGAGCATAATAGAGCATCCGCGTTTCGTAGAGTTCTATGAGAGAGAATTGAGCGGGACACTTGCAGAGACGAAAGAGCTTCCCAGAAAAGAGAGAGTCATGGGAGACCTCATATCCGTTGGGCTCAAGGAAGGATATGAAGATTATGACCTTATATGGCCCATAATCATCTATGACCGGGAGGAGTTTCTGAAGGCGGAGAACCTTTCTCTCGAAGAACTTCAGCCATTTCCGGTAAAACTCGAAGACCTGATGGGACTGGTCCCATCCGAAGGAGAGGTGTTCTATGGCGAGGAACTGACGGTTAAAACCAGATTTGGAGAGTATGCGGTCACATCGGACATCTTCACGGCGAAAAATTACAACTCTTTCCTTCAGAAGGTCGTCAGAACGGTCTCATCCATTCCTGTCAGAGTGAGCAAGAGAAAGAGCAAGAACTTCCCGGTTATGCAGATAAACACCGCTCTCGTGGCCGAACTTGTGGATAGATACATAAGAAACAGGCTGTTCGGAGAGTCTTTCGACCCTCTGGAAGGAGACAACTGGAGGGTTCTTCTTCTGAGTCAGGGAAAGATAATAGAGCATGTCGTCAGGAATGTGAGCAAGGTAATATATGACCTTCAGAACAGCAGGGATATCAGCGAGGCAGAGGTTGTAAAACGCCGTTTCTCGGAGATAAAGGAGCTGAAGATGAGGGAAAATTATTCCATACCTGTTGCCAAGTCCATCTACCCACGGCTACCATATCCCTCGAACAAGGGCGGCTTTGAAAAGGCATTCATGGAGTTTGTGGATGCAGATACTGGAGTGAAATCCTTCATAAAGATAAATGAGTGGGCCCATGATTTCGCCAGTATCATTTACATAAGAGAAGATGGACTTCTGGCGAACTATCACCCTGATTTTCTGGTTCGTGTGGACGATACAATGTATATCGTAGAAACCAAGGCCCAGAATAATGTGAATAATCCTAATGTCCAGCACAAAAGACTGGCGACCATAGACTGGGTGAATAAGGTTAATGACCTTGAGCCAGAGGACAGGATGGAGTGTGAATGGAAATATGTCCTTCTCGGAGAGAAAACATTCTACAGCATGTCGGATAAGGGTGCAAACACACAGGAAATACTCGAATACGCGAAGATGACCAAAGCAAAAATAAAGGGGACACTTAGCGATTATCTCGGAATGAAAGAATACTGACCTTCACTCCGAGTAATAATACTCTCCCTTTTCCCTCTGCTCTCTGTCGAGGCGTGAGTTGGGCTTGTTTATGCGTGGGCGGTAGGTGTCATTGTCCCTTCTGAATGTTATTCCGACATCCTTCAGGAAGCGGTTCATTCCCTGCCTCATGTAGAACGGCCCTTCTGCCCTGCCCTTTATGCCGGGCTCGCCTCCGAAGACCATTATCCTGTCGGATACCATGTCGATGAGATATACATCGTGGTCCACCACCATTGCGCTCTTCCCCGATTTGTCCATGACCCTCTTTATGACCTTCGATGTGTTCATCCTCTCCTCCGCGTCGAGATATGCCGAGGGTTCGTCAAGCAAGTATATGTCCGCGTCCCTTCCGAGACACAATGCTATGGCGAGCCTCTGGAGCTCACCGCCGGAGAGCGCTTCAACATCCCTCTCATACAGGTCTTTCAGTCGCAACGGATGGGCTATCTCAATCTTAAAAAAGTTGTTGTCGTTGAAATTCCCGAGAACCTCCCATAGAAGGTCATATACCGTTCCGTCATAATCCGGCTTGATGTACTGGGGCTTGTATGAAACCTTTGCTTCCGCGGATATCCATCCCTCGTCCGGCTGAAGAACCCCTGCTAACATCTTCACGAAAGTGGTCTTTCCGGTCGCATTCGGCCCGACGACCCCGACTACCTCACCCTGATGTATCTGCCCCTCGGATGTGGTGAGTTCGAATCTCTCGAAGGATTTTCGGAGCGCTCCGTATCTGATCAGCACGAATGACTCCCTTAGCTCCTTGGGCGGATGCGGGTGGAATTTGATCTCCTTGTCCCTGAAACGCATGTTCTCTTCCGGCAGGAAACCGGATAGGTAGATATTTATCGCATTTCTGACCGGGCGAGGGTTCGCTATGACACCATATGCCCCTGCCTTTCCGTACATCAGATGCACCTGGTCGGATAGAAAGTCCAGAATCGCGAGGTCGTGCTCTATCACGACAACGATGTTCTCCCGCGCCATATCCCGTATTATTCGCGCAATTTCGAGCCTCTGCGATATGTCGAGGTAAGAAGAGGGCTCATCGAAGAAATAGATGTCCGCATCCTTCACCATGGTTGCTGCGATTGCCGCCTTCTGAAGCTCTCCTCCAGATATCTGAGAAAGTTCCCTGTCCATGAGATTCTCCATGTTCAATCTCTCTACGATCTCATCCGTATCCTTCTCGGCAACCTTTTTCAGAAGTTCGCCCACCTTTCCCTTGTATGCTTTCGGAAGTTTGTCCACATACTGGGGCTTGAGTGCGGCCCGTATGTCTCCCGCGGCCACCTTTTTGAGGTATTCGCCCAGTTCGGTCCCGGAATAACGCTCCAGTATTCCATCCCATTCCGGTTTTCCGTCTATGTCTCCGAGGTTCGGCACAAGGTTTCCCGATAAGATGTTAATTGAACTCGTCTTACCTATCCCGTTCTGTCCGAGTATTCCGACAACCTGCCCCTTTCTCGGAACCGGCAATCGGAAGAGGCGGAATCCGTTCTCACCGTACTGATGTATGAGGTCGGAATCCAGCTGCTCCGGTAGGTTGATTATGCTTATTGCCCCAAAGGGGCACTTGTGTACGCATATTCCGCAGCCGGTGCATGTCTCCTCATGTATGATTATCTTCCCGTCGTCGCCGTACTCTATCACCTCTGTCCCGTTCTTCATCACAGGGCAGTATCGTATACACTCCGAATTGCACTTCTTGGGCTGGCAGCGGCCTCTGTTCACGGCGGCGACTCGCATAGATGGGCAAAAGAAGGGGTTAATAAAAGGATTGGTGGCAAGGCTTATATCGCAAAAAGCATGCGAGTGCATGGAACGCTCCGATATGGCAGAAAGCAGCATAATCAAGAACAGCATGGAGAGCCTTGTCCCTATGAAATGCCCGGTCTGCGGGCATGAAGGTATGAAAAGCACGGTCTCGACCCTTGAACTTCCCATGCTCGGTGAAGCCGTTCAGACGATGCTCATGTGCCCCGAGTGCGGATTCAAGACAAGCGATGTGATGATAATCGAGCAGAGCGAGCCTGTTCGCTATACGATGAAGATTGAGAGCCCTTCTGACATAAATGCAAGGGTGGTTCGCTCAACATCCGGCACCATAAGAATACCGGAGCTCGGAATAAGCATGGAGCCCGGCCCTGCCTCGGAATCGTTCATATCCAATATAGAGGGAGTTCTCATGCGTGTCATGGAGGTTCTGGACGGACTTGATTACGATGAGAATGATAAAAAAGCTGTTGAAGAGCGTAAAAAAGAGATTGAAAGCTCCATGAACGGCAGAAAGCATTTCACATTCATCATAGAGGACCCCTTCGGAAACAGTGCGATACTCCATAAAAAGGCAAAAAAAGAGGCCCTGAGCGAGAAAGAAGCGGAATCTCTGAAGACCGGGGAAATGACGCTCTCCCTAAAATGATAAATAAGAATCCGCATATTACGGCGTATGAAAGCCACTAAGAAAGACATACTCAAATGGTTCAGGGAGGAAAAGAAGGACTCCGAACTGCTGATAGACAAGAAATGGATGGTTCAGGAAAGCGATGATGGGCATGCTGTTTTTGCACAGATGGATGAACTTCCTTTCGGGATAGGGGTTGAGTTCATAGACAACTTTGCCGAACTGATACTGTATACCAATGTCGAAACCGCCACCATGAGCAAGGACGAAAGACTTGAACTCTACAGGAAGCTCCTTATCCTCAACGATGAGAACCATATGGTGAAGGCCACTCTTGCCGGAAGGAACGATGAGATAGCTCTCCGCACCGACCTTGACCTCAAAAGCCTTATCAAAGAGGAGTTCAACGATGCGATAGTCTCGATAATTGTGGGTGCCGTTGCGATACAGGAGATACTCGGAATAAAGAAGGACGAAGATGACGAGGAAGAGGCGCAGAGAATCATGGAATTCGTTCTCGATGCGCTCCAGACAAAGACCAAGGACGAAGTTGTCAAGATGCTCATGGAAAAGACCGGAATGAAGGAAGAAGACGCGAAGGAGATAGTGAACAAGGTTCAGAAAGAGTGGAAACCGAAGCCGCCGGAGGGCATGTACAACTGATGTGAAAAATGTAAATGAAGAACCCAACCGCAGCAAGCTGCGGGGTATCTTCATTGGAAGTCTGACAATTGCAATTGAGTAATATTTCCTCCCTGTTCTTCAACATACCTCTTAATCTTCTCGAGGCCACCATATTCACTCACGGTGTCTATGTGGCCTCCATCTGTCCAGAATTCCCCACCCCATAACTCTTTCTTAATCTCAGGGTATCTTTTGAACAGCCCTCTAGCAGTTAGGCTCTTTATTATCTGCATTATCTTGCTTGGAGAATAGCGTGGTGCTGCCCCCAGCACCACATGGAAATAATCTTTTTCTATTCCTATGGCATCGAACTTAAACCAATACCTTTCTCCGATTTCCAGAAGAATGCTTTTTAGAAACTCCATCTTTTCTCTGTCAATCATAGCTTTGCAGTATTTTACCACAAAAACCATGTGATATCTTATTCTATATGTACAATGCGAGGCATGTTCTATTTCCATAGGCTATAGAACATGCCAAAGTATATTGTTATTTGCCCATATCGTCTCCTGTCCCAACCGCAGCAAGCTGCGGGGTATAGTAATTAAATTAAAAGGTTTTTTCACTTTTCTTTTTTTACCGCCTCAAAGCCCATTTCAAACGCCTTCATATTGACATCCCTGAACTTGGCGGGCACGGTGAGCGCCACCGTCTCCTTCATCTTTTCGGGAGATATCGGAAGTATTCCGAGAGCGGATAGGGCACCCAGCATAACGACATTGGCCGCCTTCTCGGTACCCGCCTCACGGGCAAGTGCGAAGGCATCGAAAGAATATACATGGGGCGTTACTTTCTTTATTCCCTCTATAAGCCCGCCTACCGGTGGATATTCTCCCTGTCCGATGGTCACGGTGAAGGGCACCATGGGCTCTATGTTCGTCACTATCTTCGTATCTTTGTTCGCCTTGTCCAGTGCTCTGTATGCCTCCATCGGCTCGAAGGAAAGTATGACATCGGCCTTGCCGTTCCCTATTATCGGGCTGTAAACATCTCCTATCCTTATCGAGGACTCCACGACACCACCCCTCTGCGCCATGCCGTGGACTTCGGACATTATTACATTGAGGCCGTCGGCCAGAGCCGCGTTTGCCAGTATCTTGGAGGCTGTCAGTATCCCCTGACCGCCTACACCGACTATCTGAATGTTTATCTTCATTCCTTCACCTCCGAGATGGCATGGGCCGGGCATATATCGGCACACACACCGCAGCCGGTGCACTGCTTCTCATCTATCATATCGAGTCCGTCCTCGGTGATGTATATCGCAGGGCAAGCGAGATGTTTAGAGCAGACATGGCAGTGTATGCACTTATCTTGGTCTATCCTGTATGTGTGGAATGTGCCCGCTTTCTTCTTTGCGGCGGACTCCAGAAGAGCGCAGGGGTGCTTTGAGATTATGACGGAAACCCCGTCGTTCTCCGCGGCCTCCTTGAATGCCTCTTCCAGAGCCGGGAGGTCGTATGAGTCCACGGTCCTCACCCATTCCACACCGCAGCCCTTCACGACATTCTCTATGGAGATGACCGGTGCTATATCGCCCATGCCGTTCTTTCCCATTCCGGGATTCGGCTGGTGGCCGGTCATGGCCGTGGTGCTGTTGTCGAGTATGACATATATCAGCCTCTTCTCGTTGTAGACCGCGTTTATGAGCGCCGGAACTCCTGAGTGAAAGAATGTGGAATCTCCTATGAAGGCTATCGGAAGCTGGTCCGTCACCTCGGAGAAGCCGTTGCTGCTACCTATGCTCGAACCCATGCATAAGAGATAGTCCGCAAGTTCATAAGGCGGCTGGATTCCGAGAGTGTAACATCCTATGTCCGTAGGATACACCACTTTGTCCTTATCCTTCATGAACACTTTCCTTGCCGCATAATAGGTAGCTCGGTGCGGACAGCCGGGGCACAGGGCCGGAGGCCTGTCAGGAAGCTTCATGTCCGCATATTCCGGCTTTCTGTCCCTGTATTCCATGCCGAGGGATGCCGAAACGCCCTTCTCAACGACATCCGGGTTGTACTCGTAAAGTCTCGGGAAGTGATCCGAATATTTCCCATATATACGCATCTCCGGCCTTGTTTCTCGGGAATATACGAAGGCATATTCTTCAAGGTACGGCTCTCCTTCTTCCACGACGATGAGTTTTTCTATCCCTTCCATGAACTCTTTGAAAAGGCCCGAGGGAAACGGGTGTGTGAATCCGAGCTTGAGTATCTTATAATCGATGCCCATGTCCTCAACCACTTCCATAAGATAATTGAATGCGGCCCCGGAGGTCATGAATCCTATCTTGCCATCGCCGATTATCCTGTTGAACTCGGAGACATCCGCCATCTTTCTGGCCTTCTCCTCCTTTTCCAGAAGTATTTTGTGCTGCTTTCTAGCGACGGAGGGTATCGTGACGAACCTGAACGGGTCCTTGTCGAAATGGCCTTTGAGCTTTCCGCTCTTTCGGTCTTCGAATTCCACCACACCTCTGACATGACTTATCCTCGTCGTCGTCCTGAGAAGGATGGGCGATTCCAGTTCCTCGGATATGTCGAATGCCTTTCTTGCCATCTCCTTTGCCTCGTGGGGGCTTGAAGGCTCAAGCATCGGTACACCTGAGAGCTTGGAGTAAATCCTGTTGTCCTGCTCGTTCTGGCTACTGTGCATGGAAGGGTCGTCCGCAGTAACTACGACGAGACCTGCACGAGTACCCGTGTAAACCGATGTCATGAAAGCATCAGAGGCGACGTTCAGGCCCACATGCTTCATCTGTGTCATCGCCCTTACCCCCGATGCGGCAACCGCCGCCACTGTTTCCATGGCCACCTTTTCATTTACGGAATACTCGAAATGTATCCCCGCATCCTTCGCAATCCTTGAGAATGTGTCGCTTATCTCGGATGAGGGGGTTCCGGGATACGCTGCCGAAAAACCGATGCCGGCTTCGAGCGCTCCCCGCACTATGGCTTCGTTCCCGAGCAGCATCATCTTTGTTCCCTTCTCTCCGTGTACCAGTTTGTCCATCTTATCACCTCAAAGGCTCTTTGTGAACTCTTCTTTCTTCAAAAGAAGTTCCCATTCCCGATCCACGTGCTCCTGTATCTTCGTTATTGCCTCATCATCCAGATATCTGAATCTTCCCTGTAATTTCAGGTAGTCTCGAACCGGTATGGCCTTCGGTTTCTGGCTTATGTGATACACTCCGTTCTCAACCTCATAGAGCGGGAACATATGGCTCAGAACGGCCTTTCTTGCGACCTCCACCGTTATGTCCGGCGCATGCTTCCATCCCGTCGGGCAGGAGGAGAATATCTGGATGAACTTCGGGCCCTTTATCTTTTTGGCTTTTTCCACCTTTGCCATCAGGTCCTCAGGGAATGCCACCGAAGCCGTTGCCACATAGGGTATCCTGTGGGCCACCATTATCTCGGCAACGCTCTTCTTGAACTCGGTCTTCCACTCGTGCTTCTTTCCGACGGGAGTCGTCGTGGTCCATGCACCGAAGGGCGTTGAGCCCGACCTCTGGATTCCGGTGTTCATGTATGCCTCGTTGTCGTACATGACATACAGGGCATTCGTGCCTCTCTCTGCCATGCCTGAAAGGGCCTGAAGACCTATGTCTGCGGTTCCACCATCTCCTGCAAATCCGAGGACGTTTATCTCCTCGTCCTGACCCTTCGCTTTGAGGGCGGCCTCTATTCCAGAGAGGGCTGCACCCGTTACCTCGAAAGCGGTGTAAAGCAGGGGGACCTTCAGGTTGTTTTGCGGCCAGACTCCCGGTATGACGGCCCAGCAGCATGCGGGTATGGTCATTATCGTATTGTCTCCCAGAGCTTTGAGGACATATCTCATGGCTATGGTGGCTCCGCATCCCTGACAGGCAACATGCCCCTGCATCATGTATTCTTCCCTTGGTACTGTTGTTTTAACCATTTATTCACCTCCTTTGAGGCCGACCCACATGATCTCCTCATCGAGACCGTGTTCCTTGACACGAATCGCATTCCTGAATGTGTCCTCCAGCATCTTTGCCGTAACATCCCTTCCGCCTATTCCTATGAGATAGTTCTTCATCTTGGGTCTTGCGTCCGTATTGTAGACGGCTGCCTTCACCTCGCCGAACATGGCGCCTCCGTATCCATAGGTGTACGAACGGTCCATGACCGCCATGACATCCACTCTCTTCGCTATATCCTGTATCTCCTCGTACGGGAACGGCCTGAATACTCTGAGTTTCACAAGGCCGATTTTGTGTCCTTCGGAGCGCAGCTTGTCTATGACATCCTTTGCCGTGCTTATCATGGTTCCGGCACCGACGACCACGATATCCGCGTCCTCCGTCCGGTACTCTTCCACAAGGCCGTGATAGTCCCTTCCGAATATCTCCGCATATTCCTTCGTAACCTCTCGTATCCTCTTTCTCGCGGCATCCTGTGCTTTATATATTAAATATCTAAACTCCATATAAAAATCAGGCATCACCAGTGAACCAAATCCCTTCGGATCTTCAGGGTTCAGGTATTCCGGTGGGTCATATGGCGGCAGGAACTCATCGACGAGCTCCTGATCCGGTATCTCAACGGTCTCAACGGTATGTGACAGTATGAATGCGTCCTCTATCGCCATCGCAGGAAGCATGACATCCTTGCTCTCCGCGACCTTATATGCCTGAATTATGGTGTCCAGAACCTCCTGATTGCTTTCCACATAGAACTGCATCCATCCGGTGTCCCTCTGGGAGATGGTATCGGTGTGGTCCGCCCAGATGTTCCACGGTGGGCCCATCGCTCTGTTGACTGCCCCCATGACTATGGGTAGGCGGGCACCCGCTGCCCAATGCAGCATCTCATGCATGAGCGCAAGACCATGAGAGGACGATGCTGTGTATGTCCTCACTCCCGTGTTCTGAGCTGCTATGCAGGCGGCCATCGCGCTGTGCTCTGACTCCACCTTGATGTACTGGGTGTCGAGTTCACCGTTGGCCGCGAACTCCGCCAGTTCCTCGACTATTGTGGTCTGCGGGGTTATCGGGTATGCGGCGACGACCTGCACCCTTGCCAGTTTCACACCCCATGCATTTGACTGATTGCCTGTGAGCGTCAGTTTCATTTCGACTCCTCCTGTACCATATCTATTGCCTTAACAGGACATTCGTGAGCGCATATCCCGCACCCTTTGCAGAAGAAATAATCTATCTTCGGGACCTCGTCGAACTTTGCTCCCTCTTTCGAGTTCGGCACTATGGAAATCGCCACATCCGGGCAGAACTTCCAGCATATCATGCAGCTTATGCATTTGTCATAGTCTATCACCGGCTTCACGGTCCTCCATGTGCCGGTATTGTTGAAAGTGGAAGGCACATCCGTTATCGTTGCGAATGGAAGGTCCTTCCATGTCTCCGGTTTGTAGGGTTTATCTTTCATTTTCACTCCTCCAAAATGGTCGTTTCATCATAGGCCTCCTTTGCGGCCTTGGCATTCTCATCCTTCTTCACGGGTGATTTGACGAGCACACTTTCCACAAGGGTACCTATGGACACCACATCGCTTATCCGGACGAGAGCGCCCAGTATCGACGTGTTCACTATCGGCGAGGTCTTGCTTCCGAGCCTGTTCCTTACCGCTATCTCCGTGGCATCCACTGTGGCAAGATTTCCCTTCTTTATCTTATCTCTAAACTCTTCGGGCTTCTTGTGGGAATTGAGAAGCACCCATCCGCCTTCCTTCAGTCCTGCCGTTACATCCACGAGGTCCAGCAGCGATATGTCGAGTACGACGACATAATCCGGCTCGTATATCTGGGCCTTGTTGCGTATCGGCTTCGTATCTATCTTGGTGAAGGCCGTGACCGGCGCTCCCCTTCTCTCAACTCCGAAGAACGGGAATGCCTGGACATCTTTGTTCTCCCTTGCAGCAGCGTCTGCGAGAATCTTGGAAGCGACGACCGCTCCCTGTCCTCCTCTTCCGTGAAACCTTATCTCTATCATCCAATCACTGACGGCCCAAAAGAGGGCATGCTTAAAAAATCTTCTACCGAAGTCAGAGCTCCCGTCCTTGCCCTTTCAATCATTATTCTTCTCGCTCATTCCCGCATTTTCCTTTCTATATCTCTCAAACGCCTTTTTTGCCTCTTCATGAAACCGGTCTATGACGGCATCCTTATCATATGCTATGACGGTCTTTTCCTCCCCGTTTTTCAGGAGAAGAACGACCTGCCGCATCTTTTTTCCTCCGTAAGGGAATGGTGCGACATAGATGTCCTCGACATCCCTGAAATGCCATGTCCCGCGGTATTTCAGTGAGTAATCGGAGTAAATGCCGTTTTCGTAAACAATCGCCCTTGTGAAAAGACCCCATAAGAAAAAGACCCCCCATACGACAGGCAAGATATAGGAAGAATAAAGAAATAAATTTTTCTCCATGAGGTTTGAAACCGTATAAGAGTATGCGTTGGTGAAAATGGTTAGGAAAGCAATTAACGGAATCTCCAAGAATCCCAGTATTTTCTTGAAAGCGAAATTCTCGGAATAAACAATATCTCCGAGGTCGGTCTTCTTCATCCGCAAGTTCCTCCGTTGAACCGTATCTCGCTCATGCTGTGCCCGTCTTCGATAAATGATAAGAGGCTTAAAAATCATTCTATGGCGGGCTCAGATAGTCGGTTATCCTTCTCTGCACCCTCAATTCATGTATCGTGTGACTCTTCTGGTGCCAGTACGGGTTCCTCACCCTTTCGGACATGGCCTTTATTGAACTGTCAAGGTCTGAGAAGCGCATGACTTTCTTCCGCATAGCCTCCCTAGCGGTCTCCCGAACCACCCAGACACCCAGCGGGGCCCAGTACTCAGGCCCTATCTCCCGGTATATCAGAACCTTCGCGCTCCGCCTTCTCCTGTAAAGGTGCTCGAGGACAGCAAGCCTTGCCGCGTAATATCCTCCGGTTATGTTGTCCGCGTAGGTCTTCCTTCCCTCGAATGGCTCCCAGTCGGTCAGGACCGCATCCCCCGAGGACCAGAACGCACCTTTCGTCCAGAGCTCCATCATCTCGAAGCCCCATTCTCCCGGAATAAGGAGTATCAGAAAGTGGTTGCCGAGGTAATCGTTCTCGTAGAGCTCATACTCACCTATCTCCTGAAAATAGCGCACATCCTTCATCAGGCGCTTTCCGACCGTGTCATCCACCGCGGTTATCGACCACCGAGTGGGCACCATCTTCCTTCTGGCCGAGGTCCCCAGCAGCCCTGCGGATAGAAGGTTCTGCATCCTGTCTATCTCTATTCCCGAGCGGTGCAGTTCCGTCAGGGCCTCTGTGGCCTTCACATCAGTATCCTCCACCAGATAATCCACCTTTCGCGGCACCACGGGGTTCTCTGTCACCCTCGCTTTCTCCGCATCGGTCCTCGGGCCCAGAGGCGCATGGAAGAAGTCCAGGCTCGGACGCTCCTTAACCTCCTTCACAAGCTTCACCTCGAGGTCCACGGGCTTTTCGGCCATCGCGAGCAATTGCGTTGCTTCCAGTACCCCGCCCTTCTCCTTCGGGTGCCGCACATCATAGACCGAGGATGTCCTGTAAAGTGTGCTCCGCTTCCCGATGATGTCCTGAATGCCCATGCCGTACAGTTGAGAGGACAGGCCGAGAACCTCCACTTCCTTTGACACGAAAGGAGGCAGAACAGGCCCGGCATAGACCTTCGGGTATCCGTAGCGGCCCACGAATATAGAAGGCGGAGAGGAGCCGTACATCTCCTTTCCCTTCACCTCTATCTTCGGAAAGCTGTCCCTTGCCTTCTGAAGTATCGGGCAGTATCCGAGGCCGCACAAATTCCTCGCTCCCTTGCACTTAACGCAGGTCTCGGGGCTGACCCATTCGGGAATATCGGGATGTCGCACGCACCTGCATCACGGCACGGGATAAGTCATTTGCGTCCTGCCCTGCTCTTCCTTTTCCCGAAAAAGAACGCAATCACAACGACGAACAGCACCGGAACCAACACACTCGGAAACTCAGGCACCGGAGTCGTGGCCCTGAAAACCTCGGTCTTCGACTCGTTTATAGTGCTGTTCCTAGGATTATTTGTGAATGTCAATCCACTATAGTTTACGCTTATGTTGTAGGGTGTGTAGTATGTCGTGTTAGTGTATTTTCCAGATACATTTTCAGATACATATTCCGTTAAAACAATCCATCTTACATAGCCGTTTGAATCCGTTGTGAAATTCCTATCATAAGTACCATTTTCATTATCTTTAATTCTGACATTCGCAGAAGGTATGCCCATATTGTTAGAATCCTCAACATAAACATGAAGATACCATTTTACTGTGATATTTGCGCCATCGATGTAACATTCAGTTGTATTAAAAGTGGAGTTTATAACAACAAAGTATGAAGCACTATTCGCAGACAGATCATATCTTTTAGAATTCTTTATCGTTGAATTTATTATATATATATCTCTCGTAGAAGACCCAACAATTCCATAATTTCCAACGCCTTCGGCATCTATGGTTACATTTATCAAAGTCGGTGTAGAACCGTCAGAATATAAACCATCTTCTTTACTTCTCAAAATAACAGTATCTTTTATCAATGGTTTACTTCCATAAAGTACCTGAATTCCATCTGCTGTGTTAACACCTCTTCCAGTGTCTGTTATCACATTTCTTATTATCTTTGGATTGCTGGGCTTTGTATTACTGCTACCGCCACCTGTCACATATATTCCGTAATCATAGTTCCATGTTATCCAATTATTCTCAATCGTTCCGTTTGACCAATAGCCTGCGTATATTCCTCTAGCATCATTCCAAGTTATCGTGTTGTTCGATATCTTGGCATCCGAGCCATAGAGGACGATGCCGTATGTGTTCTTGGAAATCAGGTTGTGGTCTATTGTGGCGTTGTCTGTTTCGATGTAAAGACCCCAGTAAGCAGGATTAGGTGCTGGAGGGTCTAGAACCCACAGGCCGGTTCCACACTGGTGTATTTCCGAGTTTCTCATCTCGAAACTCGCACCATCTCTGACAAGGAACAGAAAGGTCGAAGAGGTATCATTAACGGATATGTTCGAGGCATCTCCTGTCGTGGTATTGTCGTTGTCCCAGTCCAGAATATGCATCTCTCCCCCGTTCCATACATCTATCTTCCACTGCTTGTCCGATGAGCAGTTCATTTTAAGAGTTACATTCCTTAAAATCAGATTTCCACCAGACTTTACGGTTATGTTCCCGTCTGCGATTATCGTGCAGTTCCTGTATTCTCTGGTGTCTGTGATATTCCACGGGCCTGAGAAATAGACCGTCCCGCCTTCGGGTGGTTGTGCAGGGTCGTTCTCTGCACCTGCCGGAGATGGAATGATTGCCGTGGCTGAAAGAAGCGTTAGAATCAGAAGCATTGCCAGCATGATTGCTCCCGTGTTTTTCATATCCTCCTGTATGTATGTGTGGCCATTAGATAAGTGTTTTGGCCGGAAAGCATCGAACTACAGCGAGGCCAGCAGAAGAAGAGCGGTGAAGGTGATTGCAAAGAACGGTATCGAGTACCTGTGGAATTCCCTGAGCCTGACCTTTCCCAGCCTGATGGCTATCACGCTTGCCATGGATGCTATGACAAGGCCGTTTCCGCCCACGTTCACACCGTAGGCGATGGCCTTCCAGTCCGAAGAGAAGGAGGAAACGAATATCGCGGAGGGCACATTGCTCATGAACTGGGAGAGCAGGGCGGAATACAGGAAGGGAGAGGAAGATATCGAGCTCCCAAGGGAATCCATTCCCGGCATGGCAGCCAGAATCCCGAAGTCCAGGAACATCAGGATGAAAAGGGCTATGAGTGCCCAGTCGGCCTTTCTCAGCGCTCCCCTGAAGGATGGAACGATGGAATAGAGCAGGAGAACAAGGGCCAGAACCATGAGCCCGTATCCGAGCTCAAGGGAGAGTATGAAAGCAGGCAGGAGGATAGCCGAGACATATAGCAGCGGTTTGGTCACCCCTGTTCTTTCCGGTATAACAGGGTTCATCTCCCTCTCTTCGAAGGAAATGAAGGTGAATAGCATTAGAACAGAGAAAAGCAGGATTCCGAGCGGGAGCATGGCGATGAGGAACGAGAGCGATGAAAGGCCCGAGAAGCCCCAGAGATAGATGTTCTGAGGGTTGCCTATGGGTGAAATGGCAGAACCCGAATTGACGGCCAGAGCCTCAAATACTATCAGTTTCCCTGTGTCGGCTCCAAGCCCTCTTCCGAATGCAAGGGTGAGGGGCACCATTATGAAGAGCGCCACATCGTTGGTCAGAAACGTGGATAGGAAGAAGGAGAGGATGACGAAGAAAAAGGCCATCTTTCTCTCATTCCTGAATCTTGAGGCATGCCTTTCGACGAGTGCATCGAAGTACCCGCTTTCCTCCAGACCAACGCTTATCACCAGAAGGCCGGATATCGCTATGATGGTCCGCCAGTCGATGAGCGCGGCATAATCTCTTTCGGGTGAGAATATCAGCAGTGGTATGAGAAGGAGCGAGAACGCAAGAAGCAGCGGTTCCCTGCGGAGAATCTTCCTGAGCGTCGTTCAGTACTCCCTCCACACCTCGTAAAGTTCCTCCAGAACATCGGCTCTCGTGTCCCTCTTCGTGGGCCTGTACTGCCTCGCTAGCCTCAAATCGTCGGCTTTCAGGTCCGCAACGACCATCCCTTCCTCGTATGGCTCTCCCTGTTCTATTATGGTGCCTTTGGGGCCGATTATGCGGGAGCCTCCCCAGAAGATGAGTCCTAACTGTGTGCCTATGTTGTTGGAATAAAGCATGTATGCGCCGTTCTCTATGGCCCTTGCGGGAAGCACCGTTTCGAAGAGCACTCTGCTGATGCTCGGGGAACCCGAGATGTTCACAAGTATTTCCGCGCCTTTTCCCGCATATATCTTGGTTATCTCAGGGTAAAACAGGTCATAGCATATCTCGATGCCTATTGCTCCCAGTTCCGTGTGAAAGACAGGGAACTCGTTTCCGGGAGTGTAGTAAATGGCCTCCTCGAAGGGGCCGAAGTTGGGGAGCATAGCCTTGCGGTATGTCCCGATGTTCCCTTCGGAGTCTATCAGCACTGCGGTGTTGTATATCACCTCGCTTTCCCTTTCCGGCATCCCGAATATCAGGTGTATTGCTGCCTCTTTCACCGCTTCTGCCAGGATTTCAGTGCTTTCCCCGGGAATCTCCTCTGCGAGCCTGAAAACCTCGTTCCTCATGTTATATCCCGTAAGGAAGAGCTCAGGGAATATCAGAAGGTCGGCACCAAGGGCCTTTGCTTCCGATATGCCGCGTATTATCGCTTCCCTGTTGCGCTCCGTATCGTTCAGTTCCGCCTTCCACTGCGCTATCGCGACCCGAAAGTCCCTCATTCCTTCACCGGCCTGAACTTGTAGCCGTAGAATATCACGCCGTCCTTTCCGTCCTCGGTGAGCTTCCTGAATGTGTCCCTGACCCTCATTCCCGTGTGTATCTCGTCGAGAGCGCAGTCCACTATCTGGGCGGTCAGTTTCGGACCCTCGTCAAGCTCTATTATAGCCATTATGTATGGTCTCATATCCTTGTAGTCGGGGTGCGGGTCATGAACGATCGTCCATGAAACAACCTTTCCGGTGCCCTTGAATCGGAACGGCTCCATCTTCCCGACGCTCTTCCTGTGGCACTTAGGACATATGTCCCTCTTCGGGAAGTAGTACGTCCCGCAGTTGGTGCATCTGTTCCCTACAAGGTTGTACCTTCCCTGCTTCTCTCTCCAGAACCTCGGCATGTTCACTGTGATCCCTCCAGTATGCTCACCACGGCTGTGGCACCGCTTCCGCCAACGGCATGGGCAAGTCCGAGCCTGGCATCCTTCACCTGTCTCTTATCGGCCTCGCCGCGGAGCTGTTTCACTATCTCAACTATCTGCGCAACGCCTGTGGCACCTACCGGGTGGCCCCTCGCCTTCAGGCCTCCCGATGTATTGACAGGTATCTCGCCGGTCAGAGCGATCCTTTCATCCTCAACAGCCTTTCCGCCCTGTCCCTTGTCAAAGAATCCGAGGTCTTCTATCGCGATTATCTCCGCTATGGTGGAGCTGTCATAGACCTCCGCCACATCTATGTCCGCGGGCTTCGCTCCCGCCCTTTCGTAGGCTCTCTTCGCCGCATGTACCGTGGCGTCCATTGTGCATATCTCCCTTCTGTCGTGCAGAGATATGGTATCGGAGGCCTGCCCTATGCCCTTCACCTTCACGGGGTTGTCCGTGTACTTCTTCGCAACATCTCCGGATGCGAGTACGAGTGAGGCGGCTCCATCCGAGAGCGGTGCCATGTCGAATACCCTCAGAGGCTCGGCAACATATCCGGAGTTCAGAACGGTCTGCAGCTTTATCTCCCTCTGGAACTGCGCATCAGGGTTGAGCGCTCCGTGTCTGTGGTTTATGACGGATACCATGCCCAGTTGCTCCCTTGTCGTTCCGTACTTCTCCATATGCGCTCTTGCCATCATCGCCTGAAGCGATGCGTATGTCGCTCCGAAGACTGTCTCCCATTCCTGATCTATGACCATGCCCTGTATGGCGTTGGCCATCTCGTCGCCTATGTCCGTCATCTTTTCTGCGCCACCAACGACGGCGATATCGTGCATTCCCGAAGCTATCGAAAGATATGCCTCTTTGAATGCTATTGCACCGGATGCGCCTGCGGCCTCCACCCTTACTGCGGGTATATGGCTGGAACTCGCGAATCCCACATAGTCGACGATGAGCGCTCCGATATGCTCCTGATTGATGAAAGCCCCTGCCGACATATTTCCTATGTACAGGGCATCTATATCGTCCCCTGCGATGCCGGAATCGTTTATTGCCTTTATTCCGGCTTCGATACCGATGTCCCTGAAAGAGCGCTCCCAGAGCTCACCGAATCTTGTGATTCCGACACCTATGACATATACATCTCTCATATCGCATCCCCCTTTCTCCTTATCTTCTTCCTGTATTTCACATAGGTCGCATAATCCACATATATGGCATCAGCTATCATATCCTCTACGATAGGGCCTGCGCTCCTATTGAACCTCTCCATCTCGTCGGTTATGCTTATGTCAAAGGCATCAGAGCCTGCGCCAGAGCCGAAAGAGGTGACCAATATCCTGTCGCCGGGTTTGGCGATGTCGAATACCGCCGATAGGCCAAGAGGGACGGCTCCGGAATATGTGTTCCCTATCCTTGGGGTTAAAAGGCCCGGATTCAGTTGTTCATCCGTAAATCCGAGCTTTTTGGCCGCCCTTCTGGGAAACTTTCCGTTCGGCTGGTGAAGCACCACATAGTCATAGTCCTTCGCCTCTGTCCCATCCAGTTCCATGAGATGCCTTGCGGCCGTCAGAACATGCTTGAAATACGCGGGTTCTCCCGTGAAACGGCCCCCGTGGCTGGGGTATGCCTGTCCTTCTCTTCTCCAGAAATCGGGAGTGTCCGTTGTGTATGAGTACATCCCGTTTATCTTCGCGATTATCTTCTCTTTTCCTGCGATGAATGCGGCTCCCCCTGCGGAAGCGCTGTATTCCAGCGGGTCTCCGGGAGCTCCCTGTGATGTATCGGCACCTATCGCCATCCCATACTTTATCCATCCGGTCTCCACCAGTCCGAAGACATTCTGGAGAGCAGCGGTTCCTGCCTTGCACGCGAACTCATAGTCCGCCGCGGTCATGTCCGGTGCCGCAAGTATGGCCTCGGCCACAACGCTGGATGTTGGTTTAACGGCGTAGGGGTGTGATTCCGAACCCGTGTATATCGCCCCTATGTCCTGTGCGTCTATTCCCGCACGGAGCAGGGCGCTTCTTGCCGCCTCAACCGCGATTGTTATCACATCTTCGTCCGGCGACGGTATGGATTTGGACGATATGCCCAGGCCTTTTCCTCTGGCCGCTCCATCTTCGCCCCATACTTTTCCTATCTCTTCCGGCTTTATCCTGTATCGGGGAACATAGGCCCCGTAACTGACTATTCCTGCCTTCATTTCATACCTCCAGTCTTCTCAGCCTGTCCGCCAAATCCGCCTCGGTAAGTGGGGTTCGGACAAGCGGTATGCGCTCTATATCCGCTATCTTTATCGCGAGTTCGTCAACGCCTTTGGGCCTGACATATATCACCATGGCTGGTTTCAGGGGGTTCGCCCGTATTGCTATCATTGGGGAGCGCCCGTAACTAACGGATGTAAAGAGTATCGCTCTCTCGCTAGTCCATCCGTAGAGCCTGATGTACTCAAAGGCGCTCATGCTCAATATGGCCTTAAGGCTGTCCACTATGGTATATCCATAGAGAGCCCTCTCCGCATCGAAATTACTGTTCACCGTGGTTCCCTGCACTATTTCGGCAAACTCCGCAACGCTTATCCCTTTGGAGAATTCCCTCATATCTATCACGGCATCGTCCAAAGAGGAGAACTTGAACCTGCTGATGTTCCTCCCTCCTCTTTCCATATCTATCTCTATGATGGAATCGACGATCTTATGGACGGTCAGCGTTCGTGGGAACCTTCTTCTTCCGGATTCGTAATCGCTTATCATCGATGGAGATATCTCCATCTTGCGGGAAAGGTCCTGTTGAGATATGCCGAATTCCTCCCTCCATTTCTTTATGGTCGAACCGGGAGCGTCTGACATGGCGATCTCGCCTGCTATTTTTTCTTTGAGCTCTTCGTGCACGAAACGGGAGTCGGGGTGCGATATATAAACTTGACGAAAGAGGCATCGGCAAAAATAGAATTTATCTCTTTAATACCTCCCGATATACCCTTCTGATACATATTTCCTTCCAGTCCGGGTCCATTATCGTCTCGTTTATCACCCTTCTTGCCAATCTTGGAAGCTTTTCGGATGGAAAGTTCTTTTCGGTATGGCCCATTCTCTTTATCTCGGCCACTACCATGTATTTTGCTATCGGGCCTGCATATTCGGTTATTATCTTCGACATCTTCCTTATTTTATCTTGTGTGTTCATCTGTCTTCCCTCTCCAATTCCCTCAGTGCCACATTCAGACTGTTCACCATCCTTTTGAAAGAGCGCTGTAGCTCCCCCATCTCGTCATTCGTATCGGGTTCAATGTCTCCGATATCGAAGTTCCCCATGCTTATCTCATTGGCATATCTGGTAAGCCTCTCTATCTTGCGCGTATATCCGTCTATAACAAGAAAAGCTATCAGAAAAGCAGCCAACCCGACAGAGAGCTGTGCCACGGCTAAATATGCTATGTCAACGGATGCCTTTTCACCTGCGGAATGAGATAGGCCCTCTATTTTTTGCTCTATTTCAAGTATGTCTATCACACTGATGAATTTCCAGCCCGTGGAATCCATGGTAGAATAGACCAAGGCGACCTTTCTGCCGTTAAGGGTGGTTTCTATCATCCCGTTCTCGCTGCTCAGTATCTCCCTTATGCTCTCATTGAATGGCTCCGTTCCGTTGGATATTTCCTTTCCGAGCGTTGAATTGGTGGGGTGTGCCAGAACCGTTCCGTTGGACGAGATGAGAAGGGCAAAACTGGTATCGGACCTATAGAAAGACTGTGTCTTTTTGGTCAGTGTGCTCAGGAGTATATCGAAACCCACTACGCCTGCGAAGTCACCGGAATCATAGACGGCTGCCGAGCATGTGGCCACAGGTAGGGCTGTCAGTTCGTCCACATATACATTGGACCATGTGCTCTCCCCCGCCTCTTTTGAGTCCCTGTACCATGAACGCACGGTTGGATTGAAAAGCGGAGACAGGTATGCTCCGGCAGGTATCAGTATGGTGAAACCCGATTCTTCGTCCGAATAATAGCTCCAGAGAACATCGGGTATGTTTCTGAAGGAATAGAGCATATCCGCAATGGGAAAAAGACGCTCCAACTGATATCTGTATTGCGGCAGCATATCACGGAATAGAGAAAATCATGCAGGGATGTGCTTCCTTGATCGAAGAGTGAAGCTCCAAGGCTGTTTATCGCATTATATGCACTGGCGTTCACATGCGGGTCGGAATAGTTCGGGGCAGGGGGATGTATGAAGTAGTGGAGCGCTCCGTCAACTGTCTCCTTGTCACCGGCTATTCGGATCATTTCGTTGTAATATTCATTGGAGATGTTCCCATCCATTATCTCCCTTATTAGAGAAACATTCACCTGAGTTAGTAAATATTTACTGGTCCATCTGAATTCACTTCCCGCATATTCAATCCCCATATGGTAATGCGTATCAAGTGCCGCGCTCTCTACGGAAACGCATATCCCATCCATATAATTCTGCAGACAGAGGGACGCATTTCTGTTCAGGGCGATGGAATCGTTGATTGCCTGCTGCATGAGAATTTCCGCCGTCCCCTCTTCCACATCGTTTTCCACTGAAGTGTGCGCAACATAGCTAAAGCCGAGTGTGAGTCCCGAAACAAGGATCAAGAGCACGATGATGTATGCCGCGGCTTTCTTTCTTATACCCCACTCCATTTTCGAATGCATAATCTTTACCTCTCTTGCAAGTTACAAACTACTTTTCTTAGAAAGTATATACCATTTTCGGTTATTTTTCGCAAATATGACCTGACCGAAATTTCCTTATACGGAGTAAGATTGAAGAATGATTCCATGGATACGGAAAAAAGGCTGGAACTGGTGATGCGGAACACCGACGAGGTGGTCACGCGAGAGGAACTGGAGACCGTGCTGCGAGAAAAGAAAAATCCCATGGCCTATATCGGCTTCGAGCCCTCTGGCTTTGTACACATCGCTCAAGGAATGATATGCGCCCGCAAGATAAGGGACATGCAGGAGGCGGGCTTCACCGTCAAGATATTCCTCGCGGACTGGCATGCTTTCATAAACGACAAGCTCGGCGGCGATATCGACAGCATAAGGGTCTGCGGAGAGTACATGAAGGACGCCTTCCTAGCTCTCGGAGTGGATCCTGAAAAGACCCTGTTCGTCTGGGCATCGGACATAATCACCCCTGATTACTGGGAGAAGGTGCTCCGCATAGCCAAAGTATCAAGCCTCGCAAGGGTCAGGAGAGCCCTTACCATCATGGGAAGGAAAGAAGGAGAAGCGGAGACCGATGTATCCAAGCTCATATATCCTCCGATGCAGGCGGCGGACATCTATCAGTTGGAGGTCGATGTCGCCTACGGCGGTATGGACCAGAGGAAGGCACATATGCTGGCTAGGGACGCAGGCGAGAAACTCGGCTGGAAAAAGCCCGTTGCACTCCACACGCCGCTTCTTTCGGGGCTCAAGGGTGGTGGAAGGATGGATCCGACGGAGGCGAAGATGTCCAAGAGCGACCCTGATTCGGCGATACTCATACACGATTCTCCCGATGACATAAGGCGCAAGATAAAGAAGGCATACTGTCCGGAGGGCATCGTTGAAGGCAACCCGATAATGGACATCGCAAGGCACATAGTATTCCCGCAGAAGGGGAGTCTGTTGATAGAAAGACCTGAAAAATGGGGCGGCAACCTCGAATTCGCCTCGTATGATGAGCTCGAAAAGGTCTTCGTGGCCAAGGAACTGCACCCGATGGACCTGAAAACAGGGGTTGCGAGCGCTCTCATAGAACTGCTTGAACCGACCAGAAAATACTTCGAAGAGCATAGTGATAACCTTAACAGACTCAGAGAGATACTCTCGAAAAAGAAATAATAGATGTGCAAAATCTTTTAATCCCCTGGCATATGCCGCTCCATGGAAGTGAGGGCTGATTTGCATGTGCACACCGCACACTCGACGGATGGGAAGGAATCCGTTAAAAGAGTGGTTTATCAGGCAAAGAAGATAGGCATGGGTGCGATAGCCATCACGGACCACAATGTTGTGAGCGGCTGGAACACCGCCGTTGAGCAGGGAAAAAAGGATGGTATTATCATAATCCGGGGAGAAGAGGTGAGTTCCTCCGAAGGTCATATTCTGGCCTATGGGATACAAGAAAGGGTCAAAAAAGGCCTAAGTCCCGAGGAAACCGTGGATATCATAAGAGAGCAGGGGGGTGTTGCGGTGGCGGCACATCCGTATCGTGTTTCGAACGGTGTCGGTGAATCCGTTGTAAGAAGAGTGGATTTCGATGCCGTGGAAGCCATGAACTCACGTTCTCCCACCCGAATAAACAATAAAGCCGTATATCTGGCAAAGGAACTCGGTCTCCCGATGACCGGGGGAAGCGATGCACACACACTTCCCGAGATAGGGAGGTCCTACACGATATTCACGGATGTCGATGATGAAGAGGATATCCTGCGGGAAATAAGGAGAGGAAACACGGAATGCGGCGGTTCCTCACAGAGCGCGGGTGCTCTCATCTCACAGGGTATCGGAAAAATGATATCATGGGCAAGAAGGGGCTTCAATCGGATATGAAAGACTCACATTCCGATGCTTTTTTCTCGTTTCCGATTTGCCGGAAAAGCTTGGCTGCCTTCAGTATCTTCTTTCTGGCTTCCGGATGGCCTTTCTTTTTAAGCATCCTGCCGTATCTACAAAGTGTCATGGCCAGACCGTACGGGGTGTCGTATTTCTCCTTCAACTTTATGCTTTCCTCAAAGCATTCAACGGCCCTTTCATAGTCCCCCTTTGCCGCATACACCATCGCAAACCTCTCCTTTGCCAGTGATATGCCGACCTTGTCTTCCATCTCGGTATATGCCTCGAGAGCGTTTGATGCGTATGCCTCCGCACTGTAGTAATCTCCCATGCTTGTATAGAGTTCGGAAAGGTTGAGATATGACCATGCCTCGGTGAGCATGTATCCTATGCTTCTGGAATATTCGACGGATAGAAGATAATAGTTCTCTGCCTCCCTGAGATTTCCGAGGTCTTCATATGTAACCCCTATGTTGGTATACATCTTGGCAATCTCCTCCTTGACATCCGCTTTTTCGAAGTATTTCAGCGACTCAAGCGAGTGTTCGAGGTCCTTTTCGATGTCCCCGGTCTCGGAGTAAACATTTGCCATACCCATGTGTGCAAGACCCATGAGCCTGTTATCACCCAGTATCTTGGCCAGATCGAGAGATTTCCTGAAATATTCCAGAGCGCTCTTTTCGTTGCCGCACCACCATTCGACGGCCCCCCTTTCATACAGAATCTCCGCTTTGAGATCCCTATCGTGGGTTTGATCGAGGAACCTTTCGGCTTCATGCAGTATTGTTCTTGCGTATTCAAAATCCTTCTTTCTCGAGGATATGCGGGCGATCTTCGCATCGATCTCCACTATCTTTCTCTGGAAATCCTTATCGAGGGCGATTTCCCTCGCCTTTTCGAGGTTTCCGATGGCTTCCTCCCATTCCCCCGAGAAATAAGCGCTATATCCGATGTCTGTAAATATCTCTATCCTTTTTTCGGGGCTCCTTCCCTGAAAATCGTCGTCTTCCCTTGGAACAATGGAAAGCATCTTTTTTCTGAGGGTTTTCGCTTTTTCTCTTCCGAACATGGCAGCCACTTCGGACATTGCCCTGGCTATTCTGGGTATGTCGTCGGTTCGGAGCCGCTGAGGAACCATTCCCATGTCCCTCATCTGTTTGTCGAGTGCGTAGGAACCTACCCCTGGCATCTCCTTCTCCGCTATCGTGCTGAGGGTGTCATATGTACTGCCCATAGTTATTCTTTATCATTTACGGTTTAAAAAGATGTCGTAGTTTTTTCAGTTATGCATATTGTTGCATATGTCTCAAAACTGCAAAAAGTGAAATGATTTTTCAATTATGACGATGGTAAAATCGGGAAAAAACTGTTATATATGTGGTTTATTTCCCTCATTCGTTCCTTTGAAGGTCAAGGGAATGAAATCGTCAAAAAGTAAAGGAGGATTAAAATGTCGGAAGATATGGTGTTCAACCCGCCGAAGAGGATATCCGAGAGAGCATATGTGAAAAGCATGGATGAATACAGGGAGATATACGAGCGCTCCCTTAAGGACCCTGAAGGATTCTGGGCGGAACAGGCCGCGATAATAGAGTGGTTCAAGAAATGGGACAAGGTTCTGGACTATGACTTCAAAGAGGGAAAGATACAGTGGTTCATCGGTGGAAAGACAAACGCCGCATACAACTGCCTTGACAGGCACCTTAAGGACAAAGGGGACAAGACGGCCCTGATATGGGTCGGAAATGAACCCGGAGAGGAGAAGAAATACACATTCAAAGAACTCTATGAAGAGGTGAACAAGTTCGCCAATGCGCTCCGGAAGATGGGTGTGAAGAAAGGGGACAGGGTCTCCATATATCTGCCCATGATACCCGAACTGGCGATATCTCTCCTCGCATGCGCCAGAATCGGAGCTATTCACTCCGTCGTCTTCGGAGGATTCAGCGCGGATGCCCTCCGTGACAGGATAGTCGATGCGACCGCAAAAATACTGATCACCTCCGACGGCTCGTTCAGAGGAAAGAAGAAGATACCTCTGAAGGTGAACGCGGACAAAGCCGTTGAAGGTATCGACTTCTTCGAGAAGATGATAGTCGTGAAGCGCACCGGCATGGATGTCGAGATGAAAGAAGGGCGGGATGTCTGGTACGAAGAGATAACCGCAAATGAGAGCGCCGAGGCACCCTATGAGGAGATGGATGCGGAAGACCCTCTGTTCATACTCTATACATCCGGCTCCACCGGAAAGCCGAAAGGGGTTCTTCATACGAACGGCGGATATATGGTCTATGCGGCGATGACGCACAAATATGTCTTCGATGTGCATGACGACGATGTCTACTGGTGCACTGCGGACATCGGATGGGTCACCGGCCACAGCTACATAGTGTACGGCCCGCTTGCCAACGGAGCCACCACAATAATGTTCGAGGGAATACCTAGCTATCCCGCACCGGACAGGTTCTGGGAGATAGTTGAGAAATACAAGGTAACGATATTCTACACTGCCCCCACAGCCATAAGAGCGCTCATGAAGGAAGGCGACGAGTGGGTGAAGAAACACGACCTTTCAAGCCTCAGAGTGCTCGGAAGCGTGGGAGAACCGATAAACCCGGAGGCATGGCTCTGGTACTACAAGAATGTGGGAAAAGAGCAGTGCCCGATAGTGGATACATGGTGGCAGACCGAGACCGGAGGAATACTGATAACGCCCCTGCCCGGAGCGACGCCTATGAAGCCCGGTTCCGCAGCATCCCCGTTCTTCGGAGTGGAGCCCGGAATAATGGATGACAAGGGCAACGAGCTTGAGGGCAACGGAGTCGAGGGCGCTCTGGTCATGAAGAGGCCATGGCCGGGGATGGCAAGGACGGTCTATGGCGACCACAAGAGGTTCATAGAGACCTACTTCTCAATGTATCCGGGAATGTACTTCACCGGAGACGGAGCCAACAGAGATAAAGACGGATACTACTGGATAACCGGAAGAATAGATGATGTCATAAATGTCTCCGGACACAGGCTCGGAACAGCGGAGATAGAGAGTGCGCTGGTTGCGCACCCTGCTGTTGCAGAGGCCGCCGTCGTCGGATTCCCGCACGAACTCAAGGGCTGGGGAATATATGCATATGTCATCCTGAAGAACGACTATGAGCCCAGCGACGAACTGAAGAAGGAACTGACCAAGCATGTGAGGGCAGAGATAGGCCCGATAGCGACACCCGACAAGATACAGTTCACCGAAGGACTGCCCAAAACAAGGAGCGGAAAGATAATGCGCCGGATACTCAGGAAGATAGCCTCCGGTATCACGGACAAGAGCGCTCTGGGCGATACTTCCACACTGGCGGACCCCGCTGTCGTCGATGCCCTCATCGAAGGCAGACAGTAAAACCCATTTTCCCATTTTAACTCTTTTTGATCTCTTTTATCTTTTGGGAATAAGCAAAAACAAGAAATACCGGTTTGTCATGCAAGCCCATGGCCGAGAAGGAGCTTAAAAAAGAACTCGGAATGAAAGAGGTCGTAGCAACGGTCATGACATCCGTCATAGGCGGAGGGCTCTTTCTAACAACCGTGCAGATACAGAAACAGGTTCCTGTCGGCTCAAATGTTATTTTCTCGTATCTCATCGCTGCGATACCCGCGTTCTTCGTGGCCCTCTCCTATGCGGTTCTATCGTCGGCCATACCGTCTTCCGGAGGAGACTACATCTACATATCGAGGATACTCGACCCGACGACCGGTTTTCTCGTGACATGGGTGCGGTGGTTCGGAATGGTGGCGGGAATAGCGGCGATAGCCATAGGTGACCTCACACTTATCTCGAACATGTTCACTGCGGTGGGCTGGGACTCGGCGACTGCGTTCGTAGGCAACTATGAGACCTGGATAGCCATAACGATAATACTTATATTCCTCAGCATAAACTACTTCGGTATCAAGATATACGGGTGGGTTCAGGACATAATGCTTCTGATACTCCTCGCAGGAATAATTGTTTACATAGTCCTAGGTCTCCCTCATGTCAGAATGGAATATCTTACAAGCTCCGCACATGGCAGCATACAGGATATCATAAGGGCATCTTCCGTCGTCTTCTTCAGCTACATCGGTTTCGCAGCCATAGCGGACGCGGGGGGTGAGGTAAAGGATGCGAAAAAGAACCTTCCCCGAGGTATAATCATATCCGTAATAGCCATCGCTGTCCTTTATGTAATGGTGGCTCTGGTAACATACGGGAGCGCTGACCTAGATTCCGTTACAGGGGCGGGGAACGTTCCTGCCGTTGCCATGTTGTTTCTTCCTTCATTCATAGGTCTTTTCATATCGTTCACCGCCTTCATAGCCCTTGTTTCGGATATAAACCCCTCCATATTGGCAACATCCCGCCTTTCCTTCGCATGGTCGAAAGACGAAGTGGTGCCGAAAAAACTCAGCGAGTTGAGCAGGTTCCGCACCCCGAAGTGGACACTCGCAATGAACGGGGCCATTGCCATATTCATAGTCCTTGCGTTCAAGGACTTCATAGAGGCCATAGACATCACAACGATAGCGATTCTCATAACATACTCCATGGTCTGTCTTGCAACCTTCGTGATGCCCTACAAGAGGCCGGACCTGTGGGATAAAGCGGAGGTGAAATACAGGGGGACATGGTTGATAAGCATAACAGGCATGGTGACGACCCTGCTTCTTCTGGGATATCTGATACAGACCTCGCTTACACAGTTCATGACCGTTGTCATATGGATCGGAATAGGTGCTGCAGTCTATCATATCACGAGGGACAATCACCAGCTCGACTGGAGGATACTGAGGGAAAAGGCCAAGGCCCTGAAAAAGATGGAAGAGGATATCGTGGAGGAGCTGAAAAAGTGAAGTTCTGACCTCGTCGTCTTGCCCATGTTGCGAGCTTTTCTCTCGTAAAGTTCTTTTATCTGTAATGTGTCCTGCCGAAAAACAGAGCTTGCTCCTAATGTGAATTCCTGAGATTTAAACCCCTTTGACCGCATCGCACGAAGGCACTGCTTCGTGTACATGGACTCATCGAAGATGAGTCCCGCCGAGGAACGCAAGTTCCGAGTAGGCCTTTCTTCAAAAGGTCGAATCGGAATATGCTTCATCATACTGCTCGTGTAGCTCAGCAGGTCGGGGGATAAAAACCGCTTATGCTCGCAATATGCCACTGTAGCTCAGCAGGAGGAGCGGCTGATTCGTAATCAGCAGGTCGAGGGTTCGAATCCCTCCAGTGGCTCTAAATAACTTTGAGCGGAGCGCCATTGGTCTTTCCGGGCCGCGCTTTGACCCGAAAGGGCTAAAGGGTAGGTCTTTGTCGTCAGACAAGGCGCGGGCTTCTTCTGAAGCCCAGCGTCGGTAATCCCTCCAGTGGCTCTTTTCTTTACATTAATGGGCTGTAAGCCCGTTGTTTTTGGAAGTCAGTTCCGAGCCGTCAGGCGAGGCACGGACTTCCGAAGCAAGTCCTGTATTGCATCACAGCCTGATCTTTTGGATTGGGATATGCCCTGCCACAAGAACGGTTCCCGAAATACCTATGGCAACCACACCAGGAAGTAAACCTGCCATACGGATGTCATGGAATGCGAATATTACGACGAATACCTCTCCTGCAATTATGGAGATCATTGCGAGTGGAGCGCTCTTTTCGTTTGAATACAGAACATAGATGAACGCGGGGGCGAGCACTGCGAGGCCGGAGAATGAGTTCTTCAGAAGGAAGGACATTATGTCCGAGCCGCTTTGCAGGAAGAGATAAGCTGTTATGATTGTGAAAAGCGCCATCAGCCATGTTATGAGCATGCCTGCCTTCACCTCGTCCATCCTCTTTCCTATGTTCAGGTCCCTCACGAACATGGTTGATATGGAGAAGAGCTGGGAATCAGCAGTGGACATGAGGGCCGATAGAGCGCCCAGCATCACAAGGTAGTAGAGCCATTTCGGAGTGTAGTTCTCTATCATCGCTATCATAATCTGGTTCGTTCCGGCCTCTATTCCCGCTCCTCTGGCCCAAACTCCGATGAGCACGGGTATGAGAAAGAGAAAGGATATCACGAAGGGATAGAGTATCATGCTGCTTTTGAGCGCTTTCTCATCCTTTGCCGTATAGAACCTTGAGAAGAGCTGGGGAAACATGGGGTCCGCTAATATCCAGAGCACCATGAAGGAGAACCATATGCTCACCGTGAAGTATCCGCCCTCTCTTACGAAGAGTTCCGGAGCCTCGGAATATGCGGACTCTCCCGCGGCCTGAAGACCTCCGAGCGCCGATGCTATGAATATCCCTGCCAGAATCATGGCTGAGAACATAAATATTCCCTGCACCATGTCGGTCCAGCCGGATGCCCTCATACCTCCGAGGGAGACATAGAATGCTATGGAAAGCGTTATGACGAGCGCTCCCCCGAATGCGGATATTCCGGTGAGGGGCGCTATTATGTACCCTCCTCCGACAGCCTGCACCGTGAGGTACGGTATGGTGAATATGACCATCATGAGCATCGTGAGAACCTGCAGGGCCTTGGATTTCGATTCCCCGCCTATGAGCTCCGGTGCGGTTGTGTACCCCTTCTCCTTTCCGAGCTTCCATGCCTTTCTCCCCAGTATGTAGAACATTATGGGCATGAATGCGGTGCCGAGCGCCATTATCCCGTACTGCCCGAAGCCGAGCCTGTATGCGGAATCAGGGAAGCCGAGGAAAAAGAATGCCGAAAAATTGGTGGCCGTCATGGTGAAGAAGAGAAGAAGTGTTCTGAAGCCCCGCGAGGCGAGGAAATAGTCGTCCGAACCCTTCTTTTTGATCCGGTCGGCATAGATTCCGAGACCGATTAGGAAGAGCAGGTAGAGGGCCACGGAAAGAAGTGCGATGGTCTCCATCACTCATCCCTCCAGATGTACTTTGAGAAAAGGAGGTAGTAGATGCCTGTTGCGATGACGATCACCATGCTCCATAGGGTCCAGTATGGCATTCCGGCTATGTCCGGCCCTCCCTCGTTCCACTCCCAGAAATCCATGGAGAGCGCCATAAGTGCGAAGAATCCCGCTGCGAATGCCATTTTCACGGACAGTCCGGCCATTTTCATCACCTTTCCGCCCGTTTCCTGGTTTTGTGAGCTGGAATCGGGAAAACAGTGCTCGGGAGTGGAGAAATATCTTGGATTTAAAGCTTTTGAGACTCATGCTCCCTTAACAGAGCATCGAGAAGCTGCCTTACGCTCATATCCATGTTGCTCATGCGGCTTGATCCGAATATGACATCCCCGCCGAGTATGGATGAGGCCGTGTTCATGACATGCCTCATCTCCGGTTCACTCATTCCGTGCATGAAAATGACCTTCCTCGGATACCAAGCGGAATCCCCTGCATAGAAATCCGCATAACCTATCATGTCGGCCACTCTCGCCTGTTCCGCTCTGAAAGAGATGGGGATGACATATATGCCTGCGCCCCTCAGGCGATTTATGTCGTAGTCTCTTATTCCAAAGGCGAAGACCGGTTTCGGTGCATATGGACGAGGGGGCGCCCACACATCCTGTCTTATATGTTCGGATGCAAGTTCCATGTATCCTCTCGTGATGTTCACAATACCTACGAGGGAGAAATATGCAATGAAGAAATTCAGACCTATCTTCAGGTAGAAATATTGTTCCGGTATGAATGCATAGATTATCATGAACGGCAGTGCCGGCAAACCGGATATCAGCACGAACACGAATACATCCAGTACTCTCCCAGATGTGATGTCCCAGCTTCGATATATGGAATCCATTATCCCTTCGTCGTCAACTACATAGGGATATACCGCAAATGTCAGCCTTATGGCTATAAAGAACAGGACTATAAGGGCCAAAGGAACCGTGAGACAGGTCAGGGCAGGAGATATGAAAAACGGACCTATTGCAAAGAGAATGATGATTCCGTAAATGAATGTCAGCACGAGCCATATCGCAGTCACTCCCGGTATCTTGCCGATGACCGTGGAAAATATTTCTTCCCTCTTTTTTCTCAGTGTGCTTGATGTGAAACGTATGGCATATATCCGAGCAAAGAGAAGGGCTAGCCCGAACAGAAGAGTCAGAGCCATGAATAGAAGAAAATATGAAAGATAATTTCCGGGGTCGATATACTCTCCGGGCTTCGTGGAGACGGGAGAAAGAAGATACATCAAGGAAAGCGTCTGCAATCCGAGTATGGCTCCCCAGAGTGCCGCGAGGTAGAGAAATATGTCGTTTCTGAGTACAAATCGGAAAGAGTCGCGGAGACTTATCCTGTTCAATCCCGTATAATCACCTAGGAGGCTATTCAATAAATCCTAAATAAATCTTTGCCCGCAAACTCTTAATAAACAATGCACTCGCAGGAGTGTGAGAATCTACTTCGAGTCCTACGGCTGCACCATGAACCACGGGGAATCCACGCTCATGAGGAAATGGGCGACGGATGCGGGGCACGAAATAGCGGATACCCCGGATAACTCGGATGCCATTGTTTTTTCCGGCTGCATAGTCATAGACCGCACATACCGACACATGATGAAAAGACTTGAGGAACTCGCACATTATGATAAGAAGATGATAATCTCCGGATGCCTCGCTTCCGTTTTCGCTGATGAGATACTCCGACTTTACCCCACTGCGAACCTGATACCGCCTCAGGATATCGGAAAAATAAGCAAATATCTGGGAAACGCCGGAAATCCGAAGGGCTTCAACTGGGGCGTGATAGGAATAATACCCGTAGCGCAGGGCTGCATGGGAAACTGCACATACTGCATAACGAAGGTTGCGCGCAGGGAACTGAAGAGCGCTCCCCATTCATGGATACTTGAAACAGCGCAGGACATGATGTCCTCCGGAGTTAAGGAGATTGAACTGACAGCGCAGGATTCGGCCGTTTATGGAATAGACACCGGCCACACTCTTCCCGAACTTATGAAGGAGATAAACGATATCGAAGGAGATTTCCGCATAAGGGTGGGAATGATGAACCCGGATGCCGCTTCCCGAATACTGGCCGAATTGATAGAGGCCTATCGGCTGCCGAAGGTGTATAAGTTCCTTCATCTGCCCGTCCAGAGCGGGGATGACGAGGTCCTGAAAGATATGAGACGGAACTACACGGTTCAGGAATTCATCGATATCGTGGAGAAGGTGCGCTCCGCAATACCTGACATAACGATATCCACTGACATAATCGTGGGATATCCCACCGAGAGCGAGGAAGCCTTTCAGAGAAGCGTGGAACTCATAGAGAAAATAAGGCCGAACATCGTGAACATAACGAGGTTCTCACCGAGGCCGTTCACAGACGCGTGGAACCTGAAGCCGATAACATCGAGGATTGTCAAGGAGCGCTCCCGGGTAATGACCGAACTCGTATCGAAGATAACGAAAGAGATGGGGGAAAGGTACATCGGTCAGAGAAAGAGGATATTGATAACCGAGCCCGGAAAGAACGGGACCCTTTCGGGAAGGACCGACGAATATCTGCCTGTGATAGTGAAGGACGGGAAAATAGGGGAGTTCAAAGAGGTTGAGATAACGGGTGTGGGTGTCGGGTATCTGATAGGCAGGGTTCTTTAAATAGGTGTACTCCAAAAAGAGGACAGTTCTCTTTTCAGCACGGAGTTTTGAAAGCATGGAAACTAATAAAAAGTATGTTCCGATACCGTACCGTGAAATCGGAGAGCGCGGAACACAAAGGGAAGCTGATAATGGAAGAGGAAAAACTGTCGGGAAAGACCATAGTGGTGCTGAGCATTCTGGTGGTCGCTGCCTATGTTGCCATCATGTTCTGGTTGTTCTGCCCGTACGACTGTTTCCTGTTCCTTATGACGCTGATGATGCCTCTTCTCTTCTTTCCCCACCTTGTTGTCAGAAAATATCCCTTCGCTGTCTATGAGAACGGCTTCGATGCGCCTGTTGAGATGTACAGGGTGTTGAAAGGCGAAAAAAGATTTGTTCCCTTCGGTGATGTCAAAAAGATACAGCCCTATTATGGGGTGACGCCGTCCAAAGGGATCATCGGATATGTGGTGAGCACGACGGACGGCAGGGAGATAAAGATGATCGACCCTGTCAATGATGGCAAGATGTATGAAGGGGGGCTTAAAAAGGGTCTGGGAAAGAAGTGGGCTAGGCTGTATGTTCCCGAACCCTACGGACTTCTGAATGATTTCGATGAAGATAAGATGAGGAAATGCCTGTCTAAAAGGAGAAAATGGATCGTGAGGGCGGCTTATGTCGCGTCTTTGCTGATAGTACCATTCTTTGTTCTCATACCCTTTCTGTTGGACCATATCATCTTGTTCATGGTATTTCTCTCCGCCGCATTCATCGGAGGAGGCTTTGGAATGCTCATCATACTGGAGAACAACGTATGCAGAAATAAGTACGAGCTCATCGCAAGGTTCCGGCCCGATATTGCAGCACGCCTGAAATCAGAGGACGGGGTGATTGATCCGGCGGAGCGGGCGGAGCGGTTTAAGAGAGAAGACTGGGAAAAGCTCCAGAGAGTGATATCATTCAACCCCTTATTGCTACTGCTGGTGGGGGCGGTGGAAATGATGCTGGGACTCTCAATGACAGGTACTGAAACGATTAACCTCTTCTTCTTTTTCATATTCGCGATTGGAACGGGCACGATTCTTATTTCACTACCTTTGATATTTTTTATTGAGGGCAAGATGGGGCTCATAAGAAGCATCATAGAGGAGGAGCATCGGACGGGAAAAAGTATAATACCCGATCACTTCGTGATTCCGAAATGGATGGAATCGTGGATTCCCTACAGAGATGCTCCGAATTTCAGCGAGGACGAATGGAAGAAAATCGCCGAAAGTTCCACCCCGATAGATGAGAAAAGACTGCTTCTTTATTTTATATTGATGACGTCGTCCTTCCTTCTCGGGTTTGTTCTTCTCATACTGCTTTCCAGCCTCGGCCTTCCGGGCTTTGTTAGCATCCTATCATTCTTTGTCCTCACGTTCTCTCCAATCATATGGTTTATGTGGGGTGTGCGTTACAGGAATATTGCCAGAAGAATACTCACTTATGAGGAGGAAACGGGAGAGAAAGTCATCCCGGACAGATACAGAAAAAGAATCGAATATGCCTTCTCCGGAATCTATCGCAGGTAAACCGTTCAGTCAAACACCACATATCTCGCTGCTTTCTCCACCTTATCTTTATGCTCTTCCGGAGTGGCCACAAGTATTCCCCAGCGGTGGACATTTCTGCGGCGGAGCGCTCCCGGTAAGGTGCTGTACTTGGATATGCTGACAGTGTTTTTTCCATCCCATACAAAGACCTCGGTCTCGTTCATTCTGGGTTCCGATATGAGTATGTCCTTTCCGGGAATATCCACCAGCACCTCTTTCTCATCAATTCCCGCACGGTGGGCTATCGCCCTTTCAAGTTCCTTCTTCCTGCCGGACCACTCCGCGACGGCCTTTCTTTCCTCTTCCCCCATAGATGCTAGTTCGAGGCTGAGCGCTCTCTTGTAAAGGCGGCGGTACATTATTCTATTAACAATCTCCTTCGGAAAGCCTTCGGTGGAATCCAGCACGCTTATGAGACGGCAGTCGTTCATCATCTGAATCTCGGAAACAGGGATTTCCAGTTCCTCAACCGCACGGTTGAGCATCATCTCAGCTATCCTGACCGTTCTGTGAAAATAGACGGATGAGTACATCAGGGCACGGGCGACCAGCATTCCCTCCGCGGCAGGAACCCCGCTCCGCTCCACGACCAGCATTCCATCCTTAACAAGTATGGTCTCAAGGAATCGATCAAGGTCTATGGTGCCGTGTGCAACACCTGTGTAGTGCGCATCCCTCATCAGATAGTCTATCTGGTCCGCATCGATCGGGCCGCTTATTATGGATGAAAGAGCATCCCCATTGTCCCTTCTGTTCCATATCCACTCTCCGTTGGAAGGCTTCTTAACATGATTTGCAACGGATTCGGGGTCTATGCCCATATTCTCAAGCGCGTCCGGTATGCTTCCTTCAAGTCCGTCCACCTTGATTCCCAGATCGCCGGTAATCATGCGCTGAGTTATGTCCATGTGGTCACCGCCGTTCTTCGACTGAAATGCCACCTCCAATGTGTGGGAAAAGGGTCCATGGCCTATGTCGTGGAGGAGAGCCGAAGCCATCACTTCCTTTTTTTCCTCCTCGCTGAGACCTATCGAATCCGCCATGAGGCCGGCTATGTGGTATGTTCCCAGCGAATGCTCAAGCCTCGTATGATTCGCTCCCGGAAATACCAGAAATCCGAGGCCCAACTGCCTTATTCCCGCCAACCTCTGGAGCTCGGGTGTCGAAAGAAGTTCGAGGAATCCGTCATCCACCCTTATACTTCCGTGGAGCGCATCGTGTATTACCTTCATCTCCTTCGCCTCAACTTCATGGATACCATGGTGCATGCTATGCTCACCGGGTCGAGGGTCGGGGCAATCACGGGAGAATACGGGGTTTCAAGCATGGACAGGTGCCTTACCGTGTCCTTCATGGCTATCGCCTCTGCGAACATGGAAGTCTTCCATGGAGCGCATTTTCCGATTATCTGAGCGCCCAGCACCCTTCCGTCCTCCTTCGCCGCTATGACCTTCACGGTCACCTTTCCGCCGGGCATGTATTCCGGCAGGTCCGCACCCGTATACTTCCCTGAAACGACCTCTATTCCTGATTTTTTAATATTATCTTCGGTTGGACCGACAGCGGCCATCCTGACCCCGAAAAGGTCCGTTGTCCTAGTTCCCAGATATGGCTGAACCTCGAGCTCCCCTCCGGCCGCATTGACACCTGCCGCCATCCCCTGCCTGACCGCCATCGTGCCCATGCCCATTGGAACGCTCTGTCCTGTGACCGCATCCGTGAACTCGGTGCAGTCCCCTGCGGCATATACGCCCTCCACTGATGTTTCGGAGCGCTCATTAACCCGTATGTGTCCTTTCGGCCCCTTCTCGATACCATCGAACAACTCGGTGTATGGAATATTGCCTGTGGCGACTATGACCATATCCGTCTCGATTTCCTTTTTCTCACCGCTTTCTCTGTTCTCCACCACGGCCGATGAGACCGGATTCCCTTTTATCTCGATGACCTGATGAGCATACATCGCATTTAATCCCGAACTTTCGAGTGTCTCCGCAACCATCGATGCCATATCTCTGTCGAACATCGCAAGAAGCGGTCCGGGAAGGAATTCCACAACCGTTACTTCCTTTCCCATCTCCATCAGTGACTCAGCGCTCTCCAGACCTATCAATCCGGCACCTATGACCAGTGCTTTGCTGATATTCCCCGCATATCTCTTTATATCTTTCAGATCGTCCATGGTGCGCAGGAAGAACACTCCCCCCGTTTGCATGCCTTTTATGGGTGGTGCCCATGGCCTTGCCCCTGTTGCGATGACCAGTTTGTCATATTCCAGTTCCCTCTTTTCAGCATCATTCTCCACATATACCTTCCTGGAGGAAAAATTCACGGATACGACCTTCCAGCCGTATAATGCCTCTATTCTGTTCTTTGCGAACCATTCGGGGGAGAACTCGACGAGGGATTCGTCCTCCACCATTCCTCGGAGCGCATAAGGCAGCCCGCATCGGGAGTACTGGCCGTGCGATTCCGAATCGATGATTGTTATCTCCGATTTCCTATCTGTTTTCCTTGCGAACTGCGCCGCCGTACCTCCTGCGGCTCCTCCGCCGATTATGAGTATCTTCATGGCATCACAACCTCTGAGAATGGATATGGGGCCGTATATATGCCTTTTGAAAAAATGGGGAAATGGATTAAACGAGTTTTGCTCCGCAGTTCGGGCATGCTTCCATTCCGGATTTCACTTCCGCGCCGCAGTTCGGGCACCTCGTCACCTGCATCGGTATTCCGGAAGGCGGTGGACTCTGAGCCTGCGGAGGCTGATAGTTCTGAGACGGAGGTGGCTGGGCCGGCGGAGTTGTTGCCTGATACTGATTCTGGGGTGCGGGTGGAGCCTGCTGGTACGGCTGTCTATGAACCTGCGGCTGAGGGGGCGCTCCCTGCGGCGGGTAGTTCTGGGGCGGTGGGCTCTGTGCAGGAGGCTGGTATCCCTGCTGCTGTGGAGGCGGCTGCTGGTAGTTCTGCTGTGCGGGCGGTGCTTGCTGAGCAGCATACTGTGTGTTCTGCATCGGCTGTCCCCCTGGAGGTGCTGCATATCCGGGTGGAGGCGGCTGCTGGTAGTTCTGCTGAGGCTGCTGCGGGTACGGTCCCGCAGGATACGGTTGAGCGTTCTCATCGAGTTTTATGTAGGTGAGAATCATCAGAATGAATGGTATGAAACCGGCGAAAAGGCCCACTATCAGCCATTTTACGCTCTCCTCCTTTGCTCCCTTGATATTGCCCATGTCAAGCATCGGTATGACCTTCTTCTTCACTTGTGTGGCGGCATGGAACGCAAGAAATGCCAGAGCGAGATAGATTGCCCCAAAGATGATGGAAACTATCCCGCCATATACGATCCATATCGTTTCACTTATAACATTCAATATTCCCGCAATGGCGATCAACCCGGCCATCACCAAGAACAGTATGGATGCCCAGTGGGCCGTATCCCTTGCCTCCCTTATGTTCGGAGGCATGTTCGGAGGTGCCGGACTCTCGTTTATTATCATGTTTATATCATCGGATATTGACATGCGCTCCCATTTTTTTACTCCTTTATATCCTTTTTCATGCTCAGTATACATATCACAAATGCCAGTGCCAGCGCATCCGTTAGGAAATCGAAGGGGTCCGTGGAACGGTAGGGTACGAAATACTGATGGACCTCGTCCGAGAAAGCGTATAGTGCCCCGGCAGCATATGCGAGGTATTCCGGATTGTGTTCGGAGCTTTCCTTCATCGCGAGATAGAGGGTCGCTCCGAAAAACAGATAGATGAAGAAATGAGCTATCTTGTCGAAAAAAGGTATGTAAAAGCCGAAATCACTGTCGCTGGGAGGGTTGGAATCCGAGGAAAGGATGAATATTCCGGCTGCGTATGCGATGACGAGAAGCCACAGTATTGCCGTCCTTCTTTCCAACCTCAACTTTCCTCCTTCGCTTCTTCTTCGCCCTCGTGCCCCACGGTACTCCGAGTTCCGTCTTTTTCTTCGATCTTGTCCTCTACGGATTCTTTTTCCCCTTTCCCTTCTTGCTCCTCATCATATTCCAGTTCCGCATTGCAGTAGGGGCATGTCCTCGTTCCGTAGGGTATCCTGTGCTCGCATACGGGGCATTTTATCATCTCCCCCTCTTCCTTCGTCACGGTGAGTGCCTCTTTCCTCTTCCGGCTGGCTATTCTGGTCCACCAGTACATTCCCACAAGTATGTACGTGAGGCCGCCTATCTCCAGAAATATCTTTATGAGAGAGTATGGGAGAACCGTTATGATGAAGTCATTCCGCTCCAGATTCTGAGGTCCGTAGAAATAATAGAGCCCCGTGTCATTCACTATCTTTCCGTTCTCATAGGCATATACGCTGAAGACATAGGTTCCGGGACCCAATTCCACATTGGAATAGAACACCGTCTCGTTTGTCCCGTTGTATCTCGTCATATTTTCATCATAATATATCTTTCCCGCATAGGTTCCGTCCATCACTTTCAGTTCTATGCTGACATTTTCCGCATTTCCGGGCACCACTGCGGTGAAATTGAAATACCGCATCTCTCCGTTTCCCAGATATGGCTCAACATTGACCTCACTCATGACATATTTGTCGGGGTCCATATGGTCCGGATACTCCAGAGAACAAAGTGCGTCCGCATACATCACCGCGTGTATCGGAACAATGGCGAGAAAGATGGCCGTAGCCAGTATCATGAGCTTTTTCGGGTCGTTCACCCCCAGCCATACGAAACCGAAGAGTGTTATCAAGCTCATCAATATACGAGCCATGCATGCATCGGTGGAAGAATATATCGATATCCAGAGGAGCGCAATATCCAGCAGAAAGACCATGACGAATGCCACTGGCATATTGAAACGGCTTTTCTTGAACCTCTCGAATGCCTTCGTGAATCGGGATGAAGGAATGCTCATACCTCTTCATTCCTATTGCATATTTAAAACCTTCATGTCTGTTCGATGTTTGTGCCACATATCCTTTATATATCGAAGACTAAGCTTCCATCATAACATACCTTCTCTCTTCTCTCCTTTTTTGGAGGGACGGGAAAGGAGTGGTGACATGAAAATAAAGATGCTCGTATTCACACTGGCGTTCGTTCTCGCCCTCGCACCGATGTTAGGGAGTGTGCATTCCGCACCTTCCGAGGATTATCTTATCAAGGCCGACGGGTTCACGATATCCATTAACTCCGATTATCCCGCACTCTCGTTCTACAGGGAAAATGCAACGGAGGCCTCATTCTCCATATCTTATGATGCCCTCGCCCTATACCTATATGGTGAGGACATGGGAAATCCCGAATACATCTCAAACCTTTCCTCCTCTCTCTGGAAGACCACGATTGGCAAGAGCACGGAAGAGGACGGCACTGTCAGGACCGTGGTTACCATGAACTCCACGATAAACCTTTCCGGTGCCTCCGAAAAGGATGGCTGGGCTCTCCTGAGTTTCAGCTTTCTGATACTAGCTAACGGCGACCGGGCACAGCTGGGCATTTCCATGAGCATAAGCGACATGAAACCCATTGAATCCTGCTCGAACCTCGCAATAATTCAGAGCATAGATGGGGATGCCACATTCATACCCGCTGCAAACGAGATAATCGTTTCGGATATCTATTACCGCTGGAATCCCACGGCCACCGTGGATATGAACGGACTTCGTGAAGAGCGGGATGTGGGAGCCCAGTATTCCGATGGCTCGCTTTCACTGGTGTATCCGTACAGCCAGAACATGGTTCGTATAATGCATATATCCGGTCAGGTCGACCTCGGCCATACGGCGTTCATGAGAGACTACTTCTCGGATGCCATAGGATACAGCCTCGGGATAATCACCGGATTCGGTCTTTTCGGCATAAGCTATGCCGTGAAGGGCAAAAAGAAAAAGAGCCCGTTCGATATGGATTCTCCGATATACCGCAAATAACTCTAAACTACCTCTCTTCTCTTTTTTTCCTTTTTTAATTTAATTAATATACCCCGCAGCTTGCTGCGGTTGGGACAGGAGACGATATGGGCAAATAACAATATACTTTGGCATGTTCTATAGCCCATGCTTCACACTGCACATATCGAATAAGATATC